>ERZ1107006.428-NODE-428-length-42634-cov-133.519951_pt1 | contig 42634 bp, 37 predicted proteins | sample MGYA00403696_ERZ1107006 | MGnify/ENA primary metagenome ERZ1107006 (study PRJEB35170, sample SAMEA104062441) | human gut metagenome | biome: human gut; feature: human-associated habitat; material: faeces | place: Denmark | collected 2012-08-13 ...
TTCCACCTTTCTCTATATACCGCTTCCTTCCTGACTGCAATCGGAATGAGATATTATCACGTTCCAATTGCGCACAGCTTGAAAGCGTGGCTATCATTATCGGGGGCAAAGAGGGACGGATGTTCTTCATCGTTCAATAATGTAAGCTGTTCCTTTTGAATGTAGAGGTTAATGCCACAGTCAATGAGTTGCAGACAATGGGCAATGTGAACATGGTTTACATAATCTGAAAGCAGACAAGATGCCCAAGCGCATATCGCATTACTTTGGCTTGCAACCAATTGTCTTAGAATTTTGGATAACGTCTTTGACACTGTTACGAAATGCCTACTGCCACCATTCAAGAGTGTAGAACAAAGTAAGCTCCGTCATGCCTGTCTCTCCAAGAAGAATTGCTCATTCTACTAATCGCCCAACATCATACACATTGGAGCGTATCGGTGACATGGCTTTCAACAATTGCAACAATTTGAACAACGTATATACTTATACCGTTCTCCCTATCAACATCGACCAGAATACGTTTACCAATTTCAAGGCTACTACCCTTTGGGTCACATTTGGGATTATATTCTGTACTATTTTACATCATTTCCTTCTTAAACCAAAGCTCGAACACGCAGTCGGCAATGAAGATGCCATCCTTTTCCAGGGTGATAAGTTCCTTGTCGATGAGGGCTTTCTTGATGCGGTCGATGTTGGATTTGCTGCCCAGCGGATAGGTTTCTGTTACAGCCTGGGCGGTGAAACCTAAGTGGACGCCACTGCAGAGGAGGCGCAGAAAATTGAGCTGATAGGTGGTTAAGCCCTCGGTTTGCTGTACGAAAAGACCATGACATTGTTGCAGCAAGGCGCTGATGCCACTTTGTAAGGTTTCTTCGTTTACTTCTTTCTCGGTTTCTGCCATCACGTTCCAAGCTAGTTGCTGCACGTAGGAAGAATAGTTCTTTACGGTTTTACAGATTCTTGTAGCATATTCCTCAGATATTTTCTTTCCGTATTTCTCGAATCGGGAGCAGATGAAAGGCACCCAATATTCAGTAGGAATGCAATCCAAGTGCAGCATCTCGCCAAACATATAGAAAGGCATGCGTCGGTTTTGGAAAATGTTTTCCATCAGATGCTTCTTGCTTCCAAAGAAACAGTATGATACATTCTGATGATGCTGCCAGGCGCCACGCAGTTTTTTCTGAACCGTAAGAGTATCAGGGAATTCTCCAATTTGCTGGAATTCGTCGATGCAGACCACCATGCGGATTCCCTTTTCCTGAGCGATTCTTTCCGGAAGATTCAGAATCTCTTCAGGGGAATAGTCCTTTGGTGTAATTCCCAAAGATAATGAATATTCGGATGTAGGATCTGGACTAAAGGAGATTTTTGGTGAAACTCTTACCAGGAACTGCTTGATGTTTTCTACTACTTGTTCCAGCTTATTACTCATAGATTTCATAATGGTTTCTGCAAAGCGATTGTAGAAATCATATTCGCTTCGACAGTCATAGATGTCCATATACACCACTTTTATCTCTGGATTATCAATTTCGGATATTACCTTTTTGACGAGTGAAGTCTTGCCCATGCGTCGGGGAGAGATGAGAATGACGTTGATGCCATGCTCAAAGTCTGCCTTGATGCGCTTGGTTTCTTCTATTCGGTCGGTGAAGTTGTTTCCGGCAACCGACATACCATATACGAATGCCTTTTCCATTGTTTTTTTGCTTGATTACGGATGCAAAGATAAGCAAAAAAATGAAAGTTCACAAGGTTGTGGACCACAAACTTGTGAACTTTTAATATTATTTTGTAAATCAGGTATTTAAAAGCTGTTTTTTATGCATAAAACAAGCCGTAATCAGAGGCTTTTCTTATCAAACACACCATTCATCGTGATGCAGAGATGCTGGAACTTGCTGAGGAGTTTGTCTGACCATTTCGTCATGTTGTAAAGGTCCTTGATTTCCTTAAACTTCTTTTCATCCCATTGCGGATAATCTATCTCTGAGAAATAACGGCGGTAGTCGCGGAGATTGTCGCCCGAGAAATGGAGATAATCGTCGATGTCGCCAAACCATTCGGGAGTCATCATCTGGGTGGCAAAGGCTTCGAAGTTCTGATTGTCCTGAAGCATGCAGTTGTGATTCAATACACACCATACGCAGAACCAATGGTTCTTGCGGGTAACAAATTTCAACATATTGGCTATCTGAGCCTTCAGATTCTGCATGTCGATGTATTTGCCGTCTTTTACTTTGTAGAAAACCTCGTTGGGAAGGGTTTCCGGAATGCCTTCGGGATGTTCCAAATCGTAGATTTCCTGCTCGATGATGTGCCATTTTACGGTGGCTGATACCAGTTTGAGATATTCTTGTGCTGTAAAATTGACGTGGGCAAGCTGGGCGCCCAGCAGTTGGGTGTCTCTTATATATTTCATAAAGTCGAGGCGCAGATTTTCCGGTACCTCGTCTTTTAGCGTTTTTCTTACTTCCAGCAATTGGCTGACGGAGAGCTGCTTTCCGTTGTTGTCATATTCCAGGGTTGTAAAGTATCGGTCTATGTCGCTGATGCCCTTTGGTTCTTCCTGATATTCCTGTAGCGACATTTCGAAGAGGCGGGTGGTCTGCTCTTCGCTCATGGCGAGGTTGGTGAAATGGCTCAGCTGGCGGAAGTGGAGCATCAGATAACAGGCCATGCTGTATAGCTGGAAGAGATTCCAGAGGCGCTCTACGGGTTTTACGCCGGGGATATGAGTGGGTTTTACCTGGCGTAACAGTTCTTTCTGGAGTTTGGTTACTTCGTTTACATCGATAGTACTTCCTTTGCCCAGTTCATCGGTTTCGAAAAATTCGTTGAGTTTCGGCAGGATGCGGGTCATATCCAGCGGTGCCACTTTTATCCGTTTTCCTTCTATCTGTTTTCCCTTTTTCATGTCTTCCATGATATGCGCCATCAGGGGTGTAAACTTCTGCATTACGATGATGCTGATGCTTACTTCATGGGTTTCGTTCTGCTCCTTTCGCTGCTTGGCTATGTCGTTGTGCTGCAGCACCATATCTTTCTCTGCCATATAGCAGAGCCGGGTGGCTTTGGTGCAGAGCGAACGGATATCGAAGGTAAGTTCCTGCGGACTGTAATCTTCCCATGCATCTACCAGAATGCTGAGCATTCGGCAGAAGTTGTCGAGCTGTCGGTCGAAGACTTCGTAGCTGAATTCTATTTCATCTTTATCTTCATTCATTGTCAGTCTGTTTTAAGAAAACCTTATTTCCGCAACACTATAATTTAATATTTTTATAAGCACCAGAGCAACAATAAGTTGCTCTGGATTTTGGCATATCAGAAATTTCACTTATCTTAGTGTTGCTTTTTAAAACAAATAAAACTCTGAATGACATGGCAAAAATACAAATAAAATCTGAGAAACTCACTCCTTTTGGAGGAATTTTTTCTATTATGGAGCAATTTGATGCTCTTTTAGCTCAAACCATAGATTCCACCTTGGGATTGAGATGCACATTGTTTGGTTATCAATTTTGTTATCAATATAGTGAGATTCTACGTTCTCTGGATTGCAGTGAAAAAAGTTACCATTTTCCCAACGCTGGGAAAATGGTAAGAGATTAGAGATTTTTTTCGAATTGTTTCAATACATCGCATCGGGTGGTGTATTGATCCACAATTTCCGGATGCTGATGACAGAACTTGCTCCATTCCATCATAGCCTGATATTGAGCGGATTGTGGCTGTAGAAGCTTCTGCTCTTTCCAGTTGGCATCATAGGTAATCTTAAACCATGGGTCAATACCAATGGATGAGAGGGCATAGAGCGAATGATAGCGAAGCGTGAGATTGCTGCTTTGCTTGCTTATCTTGAGATAGTCTTGAGCGATAGCTGCGAAATCGGCTTCGCCTGTGCGGGCACTATCGGCTACACTCTTGCCATAATGGGTAAGATACCAGCAGTCGCCATAGCAGGATGCCTGATAGTAACGAGTGGCAAGTTCGTAGGCAAGTTTCTCTCTGGATTCACCTTCACGAGCCACATTGTATTGGCCAATGAGCTGGTTCATTTCCTGGCAGAATTTCCACTTCGGGTTCTCCTTTAGGTGGGCATAACTGCCCTGGATGCTCCACATGTCGGAATCATTCACCTTCTGGTGGTTGAACCAGTAAGGTACGGAGTAGCTTCGCTTTTCGGCATAGAAACTGATGGTCTGGTTGTTGATGAACTTCAGGGATACATCTTTTTGCCAGCAGGCTGCTTCGCCAAAGTTACCCTCAGCAAGATACTTGGTGCCTATCATATCCTTGAAGAAATCGGCATTGCGATAAAGCGACTGGCATACGTATTGTTCGAAGGCATCCTGATGAGAAGATGTGATGAAGCGATAGTAATCAGCAAGCTGCTGCGCAGAGAGCGAGTCGAGACGAAAGGCGTATTCTGATGAATAAAGATAACGGCTGATGTATTCTTCATCCTGTTGATCCTTGTAGAAGGTTCGCATGTAGGCATCCATCATGCCATACATCGCAGTGGCCATGCTTTCGTAATTCCTTCCAGCTTCCTGCCGGTCTTCCTTTTTTGCCTTGTCTGCCATTGTCTTGAACCGATTGTACAGGGCGCGGTAAGCCACACGTTCCTTCACCTCTACATAGTGAATGTCGGGATTGGTAAAATCATCATTTTTCGGGTTTTCTCCCTTTGTTCTTGTGATTTCTCCTTTTGCCATCTCGTTGAGCCATTTGAATTCGCCGACAAGATATTGTGGGTAATCGCTATCCACCTGTACATTTCGGGTAGAAACCAAAAGTCGGATGGCTCTTGCATTGTCTTTCATTCTCTGTGTGCCATCTAACGTAATGGCTTCGGTGCTTTCCTTCCATGCTTCTTGCTGGTAGCCATAAAGGTAATGGAGCATGGCGGTGGCAGAACGCCACAGGCAAGGATTCTGCGTCTTGTTTTCGGCGATGACCTTATTGGCGAAAGTGATGAAGCTGAGGGCCTCTTTCTGATAGATAACCTTGGCGCCAATTTCCTCAATCCATTCCTTGTTTATTGGGTTCTGGTTGCGGCTGTCTATCGTCTGCTGACAGTTGTTTACGAAATCCTGCACCAGATAGGTGAGCATTGCCGAGTTCGGATTCTTGAGATAAATGCTCTGGATGCCTGCAAGATTGCGATAGTTTCGGGCAAGCACTCTGATGCTTGCCATATCTCCCTGCTCGGCATAGATTTCGAGTGCTTGGTGATGTTTCCCTGTTTTCCACAAGGCTCGGGCATAAATGTTGCGCATCGCCTCCCGCCATGGTGATTTCGGAAGTCGGGAGGCGATGGCATTCCAATAGGTGATGTTCTGCTGGTGGAATCCCTTCATCATATTAGTGCGCATGCGGAGCAAGGCGTATTGGCTCTTGAGTTGGGTGCCTTTATAAATTTTGGAGGCATTGTTGAGCCGGGTCAGCGAATGCAGAATCTGTAGTCGTTCTTGCTTCGAGGCGTAATTCCAGGCATTGGGATTCAACTTCTCGCAGGCATCCAGGTAGGCATTCAGGCTTCCCAAGTAAGAAAGCATTCCTGCATCTTTCTTGTGTTTGGCTACTTTCAGAATATCTTCCTTGTTCCATCTGTAGAAGGATAAGTTGACGGAGGATGTATTGCCGGCATACTTCTGCCAGTAGCTGGCGATGTCGTAGAGATACGCCGGAGAAGTATGGTCGCGATTAAATACGCTGAACATATAGTAGTTGTGATCCGAATATTCGGAAACGCAGGCATTGGAGTGAGTGCTAAATGCTGCTGCCATTACTCCTATGATTAAAAATCGTTTCATAATCTTCTGATTTAAATCGTTTGATATTATCTGTGTTGAGGTCGAAGAGGATGACTTCTTTGTTGATATTGCTGTTTTGGTGGTTGATACTCTTGATGGCTTCCATAATGTCGGTCATTTCGGGCTTTCTTACCACGATGCTATCGCCTGGCAAAACAGGGAAGTCATCATCTGCATGCATGATGCCTATGAACTTTCCTTCTCTGAAGAGGATGCGCCAGCTGAAGAGCGGATAGGCGGCAGAGAGTGGCAACGGATAACTGCCCAGATGCTGGATGTAAGGAACTACATCCTTCATGTCGAGTATCGGCTTTTGGCAACTTAGCTGTTTTACATCGCCTGTATTATACATCATCAGGATGCCTCTATCCACAGGGGGTGGAGTCATCGAGAGCTGGTGTAACCGGATGGTAGCAGACAGCTTTATCTTCTTGGCTTTGGCTTTCACTCTTAGTTTTTCGAGGAAATCGAAGTAAACTTTTTGGGTTGATGCCGTCCAGTCGCAGTCTATCTGAATCTCCTTTACTCGCTTTATATCGTTGGCTTCATTCATCTGAAGGATACGAAGAAGGATTTTGTCGGCTAGGTATTTACCCATTTTCTCGTTTGTTTTCAAACAATCGTTGACGATATAAACAACGGGTATTATTTCGATGCCTTCCGATATCAGAGATTCATGTGTTTTTCCGTTTCTATTTTCTTCAAAAGTGTTGAAATGCAGGGTAGCATTGGGCATGATTTCTCCATCTGCATCCTTTACCACATCGAAGTATCTCACGTAGATACGATTAATGTGGTGCTTTTGGATGAAGTTCATCTTGTTGCTGTCCAATTGCCATGTAGTGCTCCAATAGTAGGCAGAGCGTAAGTTTTTCTCAGCTTTGCCTTGTGAGCAGGATGTGAAGCCGATGGTAGCGGATAAGGAAAGCTGCAAAAATGCCAATGTTATATGATTCCATATTCTTCTCATCATTTCTTGAACCTTATTTCCGCAACACGATAATTTAATATTTTTTATAAGCACCTGAGCAACAATAAGTTGCTTAGGATTTTGTCATGTCAGAAATTTCACTTATCTTAGTGTTGCAAAATAAATAACAAATAAAACTCTGAATGACATAGCAAAAATACAAATAAAATCTGAGAAACTCACTCCTTTTGGAGGTTTTTTTTCTATTATGGAGCAATTTGATGCTCTTTTAGCTCAAACCATAGATTCCACCTTGGGATTGAGATGCATATTGTTTGGTTATCAATATAGTGAGATTCTACGTTCTCTGATGTGCGTATATCTTTGTGGCGGCTCATGTGTTGAGGATATTTCAACACACCTTATGAAACATTTGTCTCTTCATCCAACTCTTTGTACTTGCAGCGCAATTTGAGATTATATAAATAAGGTGTAGCTTCTCATATCATAAAGGTAAATACAAAGTTATAAAAAAATAACATCTTTGCAAGTTTTTCCTCAAAAAGTTTATCTATGACTTTAATATCCGATGAGAATATTAACAGATGACGTGGACTGACCATAAAAAGGAGATGTAGTATAAAAAACAGAACCCAATCATCTCGATTGAGTTCTGCATACCTTGAAAACATACTTATACTATTATCTGTCACCTAAAGAATCACATAATACTTACTTAACTAAAAAACCTTGTAAACTTTATGACATCCATCGTATGAGTCAAGTCCTTATTAGAGCACTTTTAATGTAATGCAAAGATAATCAACATTAACAAAAAAGGCTTGTAATATGAAAGAAACAATTCTTTGTGATTTGTAAAATCTTAAAAAAAACACCTTTTTATCCATGCCATCACATCAAAAAATGATAGTCAAAAAGCCCAAAATAACGGTTTGTTATAACTGATAATCAGAATTTTGCATTTTTGAAACATCTTTTTTGAATTATGACAAAGCTTTTCGGATAATTTGCGTAACTTTGCAAAAGATTAGCAAAAGATTATCAATAGATCTCTGCAAGATAAGTTATAAACCAAACCTACCAATATGATGTCACCCAACTTGTTTTACCAAGATTTTTTGCTGTGCATAGGAGTGGCAAGTCTGATTTTCGGACTGTTTCTTCTCTTCTTTAAGGCACCAGCCAACAATATTTACCAACCTTACCGACGTTCTAAGAGTCTTTTGGCGGCAGGCTATCTTGTCATGAGCCTCAACATTATGTTTTGGGGCATCACTTTCGATGATAGGTATACCAAGCCCGATGTGTTGGATATTTACAACGAGATCATTGCCATTTATCTGCTCTACATTATATTCAACTATGCGCTCTGCAATCTTCTGGACCATCACTATCTTACCCGTCGCCGGCTGTTGACGGATGCCTTCAGATGGGTGGGAGTTATAGCGATAAGCGCCTTGTCAATGTTGCCACTGTTCGAGAAGATAAGATGGGGAATTGCAGCATTCATCTCGTTCCTGCTTATCGAATACATCGTAAGTTTCCTTTATAAGTTCCGCAAACTTTACCTGCACAACGACAAGGTGATGGCTAACTATTTCGCTGACGATAAACGCAGATTTGTGGCATGGACCAACCGACTCATCTTACTCATGGTGGTATATGGCCTGCTGGCATTTATTTCTATTTTCCAGGGAATATGGTTCAACTTCTTTTTCCAATGCTATGCTTTGGTCTTCAATTTCTTCGTTGTCATCAGTTTCCTGAATCACTGTCAGCCCTATGGCGACATAGAAAAAGCCTATATGGAATGGGAAGAACAGGAGAAGTCTGTCTGTCAGCCGGAAATAACCCACAGCAAAGTGGTGTATCACCTGTTGGAGAGCAAACTGAAAATCTGGGTTGCCCGGGAGAAATATACCGAGCCCAACCTTACCCTCGATTCTCTTTCCACCTATGTGGGAACCAACCACACCTATCTCTCACGCTTTCTCAAGGAGACGCATGGCGTGAACTTCAGCGAGTGGGTTTCGGGCTTGCGTGTGTCGAAGGCCAAGGAGCTGATGCGGAAGAATCCCAAGGACAAACTCGAAAACGTGGCTTATCTCTCGGGATTCTCTTCTCTCTCTTATTTTTCTAAAGTTTTCTCTCATTTGGAGGGTGTCTCGCCTGCTCGTTGGCGCGACAGCATGTCCTTATAGTCTGACGGTGTGTCGTTGAAGAACAGGGCAAACTGTCTGTTGAAAGTAGAGCGCGACGAGAAGCCCGCCATCTGTGATACGTCATTGACACTCAGGTCGAGGTCGGTTCTTTCGAGTAGTTGTGAGGCATAGCGCAGTCGATAACGCGTGATAAACTGGCTAATGGTGAGTCCGCCTCCATAACGTTTGATGGCATTGGCCAGATAAGTGCGGTTGGTACCTAAGCTCGCAGCAAGGTCTTCGGGCTTAAAGTCGGGACTGGCATAAGGCTTATCTTCATCCATCAACTGACAGATACGTACAAAGAGACTTTCCTCCTTGCTGAGTTTGGCCTGCGGTTTGTTTTCCAGTTCCGATAGGAGCGTACGTTCCTGAAGGTGGAGTCGCCTCACAATCGCAGACAAACGTCTGAGCTTATGGCGAAGATCACGTATGTGAAACAAGAGCACCACAATGCACAGCAAAAGGCTAATGCTGACGAAGTGATTACTGATGAAATTCATGTTGATATATATTCTATTTGTAGTATCTGGTTTGTGGAGTCATCAATGCGGAAGTCATCAGCGGTTCTTCTGCCTATCAACCATACGATGCGCTGACTGGCATCCTCTACCACCAACTGTTCTTCCTTCTCGAAGGCATTGCACTTGATGTCTGTTAAGAAGTCGCTTACCAGTTTGTTTCCTTTCATACCGAAAGGGCGGAAACGGTCGCCAGGGATGGTCCTTCTTAAGGTGAGAGGAAACTCTACTTTGCCGGCATCAAGGGTTGCCACCATCGGTTTTCTGCTCGGACAGAAGTCTGGAGTTCTGGCATGGTTTTCCACCTTGATATATTGTTCTTCTGCACAACTGTATTTACCCGTTTCCGGTATTTTGAGAGTACAAGACTGCTTGCCCTTCTCCAAGGCTTTGATGAGAATAGCATTACGATCGATAACCACCTGATGTGTAGATGATTGCCATTTTTTGCCTACAGCATTTATACTGTTAAGGATTTCCAGGATAGAGGTTCCCTGGAAGTGATAGGGAGAGAGCAGGGCGTGGAGCACAAACTCAGGACTTGCCTTCGACAGCAATTCCTCCTTGCTAATGGCTGTGATACCCTTGCTGTCGGTCTGGGTAAGACGGCAGTCCGACAAGGCTGCAATGAGCATCTTGTTGGCTTCAGCCAGATGGGTTGCCGTAGTGGCAATGCTGTCGGAAACCGAAGGATTGATGGTGCGAAGCAGGGGCAGAACCTGCAGTCTGATCTTGTTGCGCACCACATCGGGGACCAGGTTGGTACTGTCTGTCACATAGTCCTGTTGCTGCAGAGACAGATACTCCAGAATATCCTCACGGCTCACATCGAGCAGCGGACGCAGTACGTGTCCGTTTCGAGGAGCGATGCCTGTCAGTCCGTTGATGCCCGTGCCCCTTATCAGGTTGATGAGGAGTGTCTCCACGCTGTCGTCGCGATGATGAGCCACACAGACACCCTGTGCCTCCAAGTCCTGGATGAGCTGCTCGAAATAGCGATAACGCAGTTCGCGAGCCGCCATCTCGATGCTTACCTTATGGAGCGAGGCATACTGTTCTGTATCGAAGTGTATGCGATGTAGGGGCACGCCAAGACGTTCGCAGAGTGAGACGCAGAACTGCTCATCGCGTACCGACTCGCTGCCACGAAGGTGGAAGTTGCAATGACAGGCCTCTGTCTTATAGCCCAGATGGAGAAGCGCCAACAACAGCGATACGCTGTCGGCACCTCCCGACAAGGCTATAAGGCATGGTTTGTCCTTGTCCAGCAACTGATGCCGGGCAATAAACTGCTCTACATTCTGTTCGAAACGAGATATATTCATTTACTAATAACTTTCGCAGGGTTCAGAAGTTAGAGAAGCTGTGTTTTCAAGAATTCCTCAGCACGCTCAAGGTCCTGTGGTGTATCAATGCCAACGGTCTCAACATCAGTGGTTCCCACCTTTATCTTGAAGCCATTCTGCAACCATCGCAACTGTTCCAGACTTTCGGCTATCTCAAGCGAGCTTTGTGGCAGTTGGGTAACCTGACGCAGTACGTCCTTGCGATAGGCATAAATGCCAAGATGCTTCAGGAAAGGGTAGTGAGTGAGCCAGGAAGACTTTTCTTTTCCTCGTACATAAGGGATGACACTGCGCGAGAAATACATGGCGAAGCCCATATTGTCGACTACGATTTTTGGACTGTTGGGATTCTGTACAGCCTCCATACTCTCGAAAGGTTTTCCGAGTGTGGCTATCTGTGTGGTAGGATCGTCAAAACAATGGCAGATGGTGTCGAGCTGGCTCTTTGCCACAAAGGGCTCATCGCCCTGAACGTTTACCACCACGTCCCATTCGCCTCCTATCTTTTCGATAGCTTCCTCTATACGGTCGGTACCGCTCTTGTGGTCGGTGCGTGTCATCACCACCTGACCGCCAAACGATTTCACAACATCATAGATGCGCTCGTCGTCAGTGGCGACATAAGCAGCCTCGAGCACGGCAGCCACCTTCTCGTAAACATGCTGAATGACAGGTTTGCCACCCAGCAGTGCCAATGGTTTGCCCGGGAAACGCGTAGAAGCGTAGCGGGCTGGAATGATTCCTATAAACTTCATAATCGTATATCTTTATGTTTTTAAATTCTTCAACAGTCTTTGGGTTCAGAACATTTCTCCTTCCTGTCTGTCTACCTTTCTGATTTCCTTCAGGAAGATCTCGCCATATTTCTTACGTTTGTACTCGCCGATACCATGGATCATTCCAAATTGCTCCATGGTGCGCGGCTTGACTGAAGCAAGTTCGTGCAGCGACTGGTCGGAGAGCACGATGTAAGGAGGATAGCCCTGTTCGTCGGCAAGCCGTTTGCGAAGTTGCCGCAATCTTTCAAAGAGCGACCCTTCTGCAGCCTTCGGCTTCTTCGACGACACCTTTCGTGCATGGACCACGGGTATCTCGTCAGTCTTTTTCTGCAGTAGTACCAACTGCACGGGCATCTCACCCTTCAGCACACGCCATCCCTGAGGAGTAACCTTCATCGCTCCATGCTCGTTGTAAGCCACCTCGAAGAATCCCATCTGCAACATTTGCAACAGATAGTCCTGCCAGTCGCGTGCGAGATGGTCTCTTCCTGCACCGAAGGTCTTCAGGGCATCATAGTGGTTCTTCACGACAGCAGGCGAGTGTGTTCCACGCAAGATATCTATGCAGGTACCGATATGTATCTTCTCGCTGGCACGCACAACAGCACTGAGGGCTTTCTGCACCAGTACTGTTCCGTCGAAGGTCTGTGGCGGATGGGCACACACATCGCAATGTCCGCAGTCGTGGGTGGCTTCCTCGCCGAAGTAGTTGAGCAGGATTCTTCGTCTGCATACCCTCGACTCGGCATATTCCTGCATACGCTTCAGTTTCTCCATGTTCACCTCTTTCTGTCCGCTTTCCTCCGCAAAGGAACGCAGTTGGATGACATCTGCCATCGAGTAGAACAATACCGTGTCGGCAGGAGCCCCATCCCGTCCGGCTCGGCCTATCTCCTGATAGAAACTCTCAATGCTCTTGGGGAGGTTGTAGTGGATGACCCATCTCACATTTCCCTTGTCTATACCCATGCCGAAGGCTATGGTGGCGCATACCACCTGCACCTGGTCCATCTTGAATCGTTCCTGCACCGAAGCCCTTTCCTCAGTGCTCAGACCTGCATGATAAGCCGCGGCATTGATACCTTTCTTCTTTAGCTCCATCGCCACCATCTCAGTATTCTTGTGCGAAAGACAATAGATGATGCCTGCATCGCCAGGATGGCCGTTGATAAATCTATAGATATAATGCAGTTTCTCCTGTTTGGTTCCGCCGCGTCTCACCGAAAGACTCAGGTTGGGACGGTCGAAACTGCTGACGAATGTCTTGCCATTCAGGTGCAGTTGCTTCACGATGTCCTGTCGTGTTATCTTGTCGGCAGTGGCTGTAAGGGCAATGATGGGCACATGGGCGAAATGCTCTCTGATGGTTCCCAACTGCGAGTACTCAGGTCTGAAATCGTGTCCCCACTGGCTGATGCAGTGGGCCTCATCGATGGCAAATAGCGAGATCTTGATGTTGCTGAACAGGAAAGGTATCTCGCTGATCAGTTTTTCGGGCGAGACATAAATCAGTTTCAGGTCACCCGACATACATCTGCGGCGTATGATCATCTCGTCGGTGGAGTCGTTGTTGCTGTTCAGCTCGGCGGCAGCGATACCGTTGGCCTTGAGCGTTTCCACCTGGTCGTGCATCAAACTGATAAGCGGTGAGACAACGACAGCCGTTCCTGGCAAGGCAAGGGCAGGAATCTGATAGCAGATACTCTTGCCTCCACCTGTCGGCATCAGCACAAGACAGTCGTTGCCCTGCATCACCTCACGGATGATTGCTTCCTGGTTGGGACGGAAGGAATCATATCCGTAGTAGTTTCTCAATAGGTCGCTTATTTGCATTTTTATGATAATTTCTGGCAAAGGTAATGATTTTTTTATAAAAAATAAGCAAGATATTTGATAAAATGGGATAAATTCATTATTTTTGCAAGCCTAAATGTAAAACTTTCGTACGTACGTTACAAAACAACGGGTCACTACGGGTGAAATTCATGGTTTTTATCGTACAGACTAATGATGAATAAACATACAAAACAAATATGGCAAAATATAATATCAGAGAATACAAAGAGTCGGGGGCAAGCTATCAGGAAAGCATCAATCCCGATATACTGGATGAATTGCACACCAAGATACTGAACATTCTGCTCATCCAGAGGAAGTTTATGGACAAGGACTATTCGGCCAAGAAACTGGCACAGGACCTGAATACCAACAGCCGATATGTGTCGGCTGTATGCAATGTGAAGTTCCACATGAACTATGCCACACTCATCAACAAGTACCGAATCGACGAGGCCATGTCGATACTCATCGACCGCCGCTACCTGAAACTCAACATGGAGGATGTTGCTTCCATGGTGGGCTTTGCCAACCGTCAGAGTTTCTATTCAGCTTTCTATAAACAGAATGGCACCACTCCACGCGACTTCCGCATGGAATACCTTCATCTACACCCAGAACTGAAGAAAGAGAAGAAGAAAAAATAAGAACATCAACATCACATCATGCACGACAATCAGTTTAAGTATAGTGACGAGCGCTTTGCCGACCTGCAAATGCTACGCTATCGCCTGAATGGTTTCGAGAGCCTTTCGCTCTCTCAGAAACTGTACATCTTCTGTCTGGCCAAAGCCACTCTGATGGGACGCGACATCACCTTCGACCAGCAGGGTAAGTACAACCTGCGCATACGCAAAACCCTCGAGGCCTTATACCTATATTATAAGGTTCGCGAGGAGGCTGAGAGTGACGACTTCCAGAAAATCGTTGTCTATCTCAAGAGAGTATGGTTCTCAAGCGGCATCTATCACCACTATGGTTGTGAGAAGATGAAGCCCGACTTCAGCGAGGAGTACTTCTATCAACTCATCGACGGCATGAACGAAAAACTGCTGCCACTGAAGAGAGGAGAGACTAAGGAAGACCTGCTCGACGAGCTCGTACCGGTGATCTTTGACGACTCGCTATTGCCCAAACGTGTCAACCAGACTGACGGCGAAGACTTGGTGAAGACATCGGCTTGCAACTTCTATGAGAATGTGACGCAGGCTGAGGTGGAGCGATTCTATGCCAAAATGAAGGAAAAGGGCAACGAGGAGGCTCCCTCGTACGGACTGAACTCCAAGCTCACCAAGCGCAATGGCGAGATGATAGAGCTGGTGTGGGCTGAGAACGGCATGTATGGTGAGGCCATCCGCGAAATATCTTCATGGCTCCGCAAGGCTCAGAAGTATGCCGAGAACGAACAGCAACGTCATGTCATCGACCTGCTGCTGAAATACTACCATACGGGCGACTTGGCTGTTTTCGATCGCTACAGCATAGCCTGGGTAGAACAGCAGGAGGGTATGGTCGACTTCGTCAACGGCTTCATTGAGGTGTATGGCGACCCACTGGCACTGAAGGGTACCTGGGAGGGAATCGTTGAATACAAAGACCTCGAGGCCACAAAGCGAACCCAGACCATCAGCAGCTATGCCCAGTGGTTTGAAGACCATTCGCCTGTTGACCCACGCTTCCGCAAGCCTGTGGTAAAGGGCGTCACAGCCAACGTCATCTGTGCAGCCATGCTCGGTGGTGATGAATATCCCGCCTCGGCAATAGGCATCAACCTGCCCAATGCCAACTGGATAAGACAGACCTATGGATCAAAGAGTGTCACGATAGGAAATCTGACCGAGGCGTACAATAAGGCTGCTCATGGCAACGGATTCGACGAGGAGTTTGTCATCGACAAGGATACTCTCGCCATGATAGAGAAGTATTCCGACCTGACGGACGACTTGCATACCGACCTGCATGAATGCTTGGGACACGGCAGCGGTCAACTGCTGCCAGGAACCGACCCTGATGCCCTCAAGGCTTACGGCAATACCATCGAGGAAGCACGTGCCGACCTTTTCGGCTTGTATTATATGGCCGATGAGAAGCTGGTGGAACTGGGACTCCTTCCCGACGCAGAAGCCTACAAGGCACAGTATTATACATATCTGATGAACGGTCTGCTCACTCAAACCATCCGCATCAAGGAAGGCGACAAGATAGAGGAGGCTCACATGCGCAACCGTGCACTCATCGCCTGGTGGACTCTTCATCATTCACAAGGAGCTGTATCGCTCGTTCAGCGTGAGGGCAAGACCTATGTGCAGATCACTGATTATGCCGTACTGAGGAATGCTTTCGGAACACTGCTTGCCGAAATTCAGCGCATCAAGAGCGAGGGTGACTTCGAGGCAGCTCGCAGTCTCGTGGAAGAGTATGCTGTCAACATTGACCCAAAGCTGCATCACGAAATCAGACAGCGATATGAGTTGCTTAACCTGGTGCCCTATAAGGGATTCATCAATCCAAAGATGACGATCCTTCATGACGACCAAGGCAATCCTGTAGATGTGCTTTTAGACTACACTGAGAGCTACACAGAGCAGATGCTGCGATACTCTGAAGAGTATGGAACATTATAATGAAACAATAACAACATTCATAAACTTTTTAGTTGTGACAGAATCTAAAGTAATCAATCAGCATCACGACAACGAGGAAGAGCAGTTTCCCATCGTCGACGAACAGGGAAACATCCTCGGTGCCATCAGTCGCGGACATGCTCATGATGGATGCAAAATACTGCACCCTGTGGTGCATCTGCATGTATTCAACAGCAGGGGAGAACTCTACCTGCAGCATCGTCCTGCCTGGAAGGACATCCAGCCCGACAAATGGGACACGGCATGTGGAGGACATGTCGACCTGGGCGAGAGCGTAGAAATAGCGCTTCGCAGAGAGGTGAGAGAGGAGTTGGGAATGACCGACTATGAGCCCGTCAGCATGGGACATTATGTATTCGAAAGCCTGAAGGAGAAAGAACTGGTTTACGTTCATCGCTGCGTCTACGACGGACCGGTTTGTCCTGACAAGGATGAGTTGGCAGGCGGACGCTTCTGGAGCAAAGAGGAGATCAGCGAGAATATAGGAAAGAATATCTTTACTCCCAACTTTGAGAATGAATACAAACGCTTCTTCTTGAATCAGAAAGAGAAACAATTCGATTAAATGAAGGAGATAAGGGAGTTAAATTCAATATTTCTGTATCAAAGTGTATCATTCCAATTTTTGATACAAAATACATACTAACTATTTGATATATAGATAGTTAGGATGTATCAGCTCGATACAGGAGTTTATCGCTGGATAGATTCTACGACGGCATTTGTATCGGGTTTGATACACTCTAACTATTTGATATATAGTATTTTATCTATCATTTTGTATCGATTCGAAAATGATACACTTTGATACTGTGTGATACACGCCATACATACATTTATAAGTCAGTAGTTTTCAGTACATAAGCATGATGTTTCCTTCTTGTAAATATGATGTTTACTCAAGTTTCGCAAGGGGTTTATGTACGGGCTGAAGGCCCAAAAGCTCCAAAAGCAGCACGCCCTGAACCAACGGTCACCGGCGCGTAGCGGAATTGAAAATCACTGGCCGAAGGGTAAAGCAAAGGTAAAGGGCAGAAGCTGCTTATATGAGCTTCTGCCCATTCAGGGCGTGTGGAATATACTTGCGAAACTTACTTGACCATGATCTTATACGTCTTGCCGTCTCGCTTCACGATGTTCAGACCCTTCTGCAGCCCATGGGTGCGACGACCACTTGCATCGTAATATTCAGCGTCGGCATCACGGCTGATGGCGTTGAGGTGATCAATGGCGGTGCTGCCATCGTTCTTTCCGATGCTCAGTTTCGCAACTGTCGTTAGTGATGCGTCGGATGGATGGAGGTATGCACGCATCGGTAGGACAGTGGCTGCAACGTGCAAGTCGGAGACGCGGCAGAACTGGTCCTCGCCAATGACGTAGTCGCTTGCCGCAAGATTCTCACCACTAATCTGAATGAACGAACCTACGAGGTTGACATCGGAGCGGTTTCCTGACAGTGGGGCAGTAACGATGTCGGCAGCGACAGCAGAGAGGCTGAGCACCGTCTCGCCCTCCTTCATCTTGAAGAGTACCGGAGTGCCGGCAGGGATTACGCCCTCTGCATAACTCTCTATGGTGATGCATTCCTTAGCCGCATCAATGCCTGTGAGACGATAGAAGTCACATTCTGCTTCCTGGCTCAGGTCGATGGCGAATGGCAAGCAGAGTGTTCCCCAGGCTGCGCCCTCAGGGATATTTCGGCTGTAAGAGATGGTCTTGGAGGTGAATGCCTCATAGTCCTTGAAGTCCTCGCCGTCGACGAGTGTCAGGTCTTCGGTCGCCACAAACTTGTTGTTTGCATCCTTTGTCACCACGATGTTTCCAGCCTTGTCGGCTACATACTTGTGCGCTGCGCATTTCTCGTTGCGGCAGCCCATGTTGTAGATATGCTCGTCGTCGTCATGCTCAGGACTGGCCAAGGTGGCAGATGCTACGTGAATCAATTCACTATCAGAAGAGCTGTTGCTATATGAGGAAGTCGTATTGTCGCAGTAACGGAATGATCCATGATATACTGTATTACCCTCAGCAGCTGTCAGTACAGGATAAGCATCTGTGCCGAGTTTCTGGTACCAAGCCAGTTCGCCTTCTGATTTGCTTCCATTGAGCAGGTAAGCCACTTCACCGTTCTTCAGCTGTTCAAGGGTGAATGCCTTGACCACGTCTGCTTCATTCTTACCTTCAGGATAGGTCAATGAGCCACTTCCGATAGCCACGACTGCATCACCCGTCAGTTCCGTTCCATCGATGGTCATCTTAGCACTGCTGTTGTATGCCAAGATACCTGAAGCAGAGCTGGAAGCATCTGCAATGTATCCGACAATGAGACCATTACAATCTGCATAGTTAGCAGTAATATTGCCAATACCCAACACATTGTTAATATTGCATATATTAGCATATCCTATCAAGTTTCCGACGCGAGCATCTCCCGTAATATTGCCATTATTGGCACTGTTCTGGAGGCTTCCTTCACCAAAATATCCAATTATACCTCCAACGAAATCCTCCGTGCCTGTTATCTCACCATAATTGGCGCATGAAGTGATGGAATTTTCTGAATCGAAGCAGATACCTACAATGCCACCAACCGAATGTAAACCCTTCACTATTGCATGGTTTTCGCAGTTGCTGATGTTGCCATTAGCTCTTCCTGCTATTCCGCCAGTCTCATATTTTCCTTCTACCGAACAGTTTCCTGTGGTCTTGATATTTTCAATCACACAAGAACCTGCGCTTCCTGCCAAAATACCAGTACTACAATTATCATTGCCCTTCACCTTTGCATTGTCGAAAGTGATGTTCTTGATGCGGCAATCAGCAGCATAGCCAAAGAAACCAATTTCATCAGAGGTGAAGCTGATGAAGAGATTACGGATCGTCTTACCGTTGCCGTCGAACGTTCCTTGATACTGGTTAGAATAGTTACCGATAGGAGTCCAGCTGAGCTCTGCTACCTGCTTTTCGGCATCAGCCTTATGGCATACAGTGCTCATATCAATTTCTTCCACATCATCGGCAATCTTTGCGCAGGCACTTGACTTACCTACATTCACGTAGTCACGGAACCACTCCAGATGCTCTGCCGTCTTCAGTATGAAAGGTTCCGCCTCGGTTCCTTTACCAGTCACGCCTGCAGGTAGTTGATTACTTATCAAATTTACATAGAGCGTGACGTTGCCTTTGATGGCATCGCCATCATGCTCTCTGGCACCGATATAATAAGTGGTGCCTTTCTTTACATCGTAGGTGATTTTGAAGTCTTTACCATTACCACTACCTTTTTTAATCAAGTATTTAGCCGTGCGGCTGTCCCATAGGGCACCATAGGTGTCTTCGCCGTGGCTGTCTGCCGTTACCAGCAATGTTCCCTCTTCTGGGGCTGTAAATTTATAAAGATTGTAACCGCTGATTTTCGTCCTCGAACCAAATACCTTTTCGATCGTTATGTTATTGTTGCCCAATTTAACGAACTGAATTTCTTTCTGGCACTTCGTGCACTTGTCGTTCTCATCATAGTTGTGACCAGTGGCAGTCTCCTTAATAATGTCACTTACTCGTTGTGTCAATCTTTCATCAAAATAAGTCTCATTACAAACATCACATTCCCAATATTCAATTGTGCCATCTACTGTGCAGGTAACATCCACTGATTCGTGATGTATGATACTATTGCCATGCTGCATCGTGAATGTGCCCTCCTGTGCTGGCTTTGTATTGCTATATTTACCTGTACCTTCCAACTCGCCTGAGCATTTCATTATCATAGGACGATCCGAATACACCTTATTCGTAGAGCCAAGTAAAGGATAATCGTCGGTGTTCAGTTTTTGTCCCCATTTTGCACTTTCCGAGGCATTTCCCTGGAGTATAAAAGCAACCAATCCACTCTTCAACTGTTCTGCAGAAAATGCTTTTACCCTAAAAGCAGAAGGCAATGAGCCTTCTCCGATAGCCTTGACAGCTTCACCTGTCTGCTCAGTTCCTTTGATGGTAAGTTTCGCATTGCTGTTGTATGCCAAGATGCCAGAAGCGGTGCTCCATGGATTATTGCTTTCTCCAACAAGGAGACCGCCTTTTTGATCTGTCGCAGTAACATTGCCAACGCCAAGCACATTGTTCAGATTGACTGCTGCAGCAAATCCTATCAGGTTTCCGACCTGGGCAACTCCCGATATATCGCCATAGTTGGCACTGTTCTGGAGGCTTCCTTCACCATATCCAACTATGCCGCCAACATTATTTGTACCATTCACCATTGCACGGTTTTCGCAGTTGCTGATGTAGCCCGCTCCTCCTCCTGCAATTCCGCCTGTATTTTCTGTTCCTTCTACCGAACAGTTTGCCAGGATTTTGATGTTTTCAATAGTACCCTCAAAACCTCCTGTCAATATTCCTGTACCAAATTTATTAGTGTTCTTCACCTTCGCATTGTCGAAAGTGATGTTCTTGATACAGCCATTTTTAGCATAGCCGAAGAAACCTTCAAACATAAAGGTGCTATTGATGTATAGATTGCGAATCGTCTTCCCGTTGCCGTCGAACGTTCCACAATACATCTTGCCATTACCGATAGGATCCCAACTGAGCTCTTCTGTATTCGTGGCGGCATCAGCCGCATGGCAGAACTCTGATAAGTCAATATCATCAGTCAGCATGGCTGAAGCAAATTGAGATTCTTTGTTCACATAGTCGCGGAACCACGCCAGTTCGGCAGCTGTGGATATCTCATAAGGATTGTCTACTGAGCCATCACCTTTGGCAGGCTTCGTCTGTGCCCATGCCCCCTCATAAGGCATGAGGATAGCCATCACGAGCAGCAGCATCGTGACGAGCTATTTCGGTTTGTGTAATTGTTTCTTTTTCATACACTTTTTGTTGTTAATTGAACTTTAGCAAGTTCAGAAGTTATGGAAGTTAAAGAAGTTATCACTCCCTTCGGTCGTTAGAAGTTATAGCCAACAGCCTTTTTGGTTGAATATTTAGCTGTAAAGCATATGGCTTTAACTTCTCTAACTTCTTTAAATTCTTTAACTTCCCCATTTGCGAAAGTTGAGTTATTAATAATTAATGTAAATATTTTATCTTGTATTTCTGTTTGTCAATTCATCAAGAGGGTAGGGCGCTTTCCTCTATGATGGGAAAGACTGCGCCATCAAGCCCACTGAATTGTCAGGACGAAGAACACTCATAAAAATATAAGTGGCTTGTCTACATGATGAACAGGTATGCCGAACTTGCAGTCTGGCATGGCTCCTGTTTCGCAATCATGGAGCAAATATACCAAAATAATTTGGGAAAAGGTGTCGCATTCCCCTGTCTATGTGTCGCATTCCTATCATTTAGGTGTCGCATTGGTAGGGAATGCGACACCTGAAAGGGGTTTTTCCGATAAAAATGTCTCTTTTCTCTGGTGTTTTTCAAAAATCAGTAATTTCCGCTTTTTTATCATCCGAAGCTGTTTCTATAGCCTGGTAGTCTCTCTTTTTGGTCCCTCAGCGCTTCCCCTTAGCCCAGGGCAAATGAACTCAAGCAGCACGCCCTCCTGTATGGTTGATATCATCCTGCACGCCCTGAAAGGGCAGAAGCTTTGTAAATTGTCAGGAGTTTTAAAGCTTTTGCCCTTATAGGGCGCATTGTTTGCGACCCACAAAAACCCAGGGCAACGCCCTGGGTATAATGTCAGCCAGCAATGCGCCCTGTAAGGGCAAAAGCTTTAAAATACACCTAATAAAAATGGAAAATCCATTGCGATATATAAAGCTTTTGCCCATACAGGGCGCCAGGTTTGCGACACAAAAAATAACCCAGGGCGATGCCCTGGGCTAGGAGCTTCTGCCCTTTCAGGGCGTGCTGCTTATATTGGCTTCTTGGCCTTCAGGGCGTGTTGCTTATATGAGCTTTTAATTACCCAGCACGCTTACTCATTTTAACTAAAAAACAGCCTAAATATTTGGAAGTTACTAAATTTCAGAGTATCTTTGCAAAAAAATAAAACGTATCAAGACAAAGGAATCAAAACGTATCCCTGCAAAGGAAAAAAATGCGTATGAGACAGGTAGAAGAAAGATATACTCCGCAGGAATTGAGGGAGTACAAAGCCTGTAAGATAGCGTATCGCGACATCAAGAATTCCGTAGACACCGCCAAGCTTGAAGGTATTGCTGAAGGATTGGTAAAGAAAAGCCTTCATCCTGCGTTGGCACAAGACAAAGGCGTATAGGAAAGGATGATTAGGCAGTGTTTCGCTTCACATAGTCTTTGATGTCTTTACTTTTTACTAATGTCATCATCAGGTTGCTTACGAAGATTTGAGCGATAAACCGAAATATTTGTGGTTACATCTTTTCCTCCTACTCGACCATATACTTTTATAGTGGCTCGTGCGCCTAAGAAGCCCGTCGGCAAATCTTCATCTTTCAACTTGGCAAAGTGAATGCGAAGTGTCTTATTGTCGGTATTTTTCACAGAGACACCAACCTCTTCCTCGGTGGCAGAGATATTTTCCCCTTTATTGTTTTTTACTATTCCAAAATTGCAATCTAATGAATAGTTAATATTGTCGCAGTTAGTGCATGTCAGCTCTAAATCACCATCAATATAAGTGTACGAATAGATGAAGTATTTCGATTCCTTAGGGTAAAGAGTATAACCTATTTCTTCGGGATAATACCTGACACTTATATATTCAGGATTAGTGTTTGAAGTAGCATTAAACAAAAGGGGCGAGTCTTTCACTTCATCGCAACTGCTTAATATCACAACAGTAAGCAATGAAAATAGCATAATTAAAAGCTTGTTCATATCTATAATTTGTTTTGAATTCTTGTTCGCAAAGGTACTGTTTTTTTCTCATTCAAGGAGTGATGTAGCAATTATTTTATTCCGCTTCATTATATTTTTCTAAAGAAATTTGTAACGTACATTATTTCGCCTCGTCAAACTTCTTTATGAGCATAGTCGGATCTTCATAAAACTTGTCTGTATCAAGCTCCTTAATAATAGGCTTCATTTCAGGAAAGTCTTTGAAGACAATTTTCAACATTGCTTTCACACCAATGGCAGATGACATCCAAAAAGCTCTGGCGACATCCTCACCCTTAACCTTAAAATAATAAATGCAGCCACTTCCAGTTATTTGTAAATTCTTGGTATTGGTCTGAGTGGTAATTGGATGCATATATGCAGTAGCTCTCTTTCCCTCATATAAAGGAATCATAAATACAGGTTCTTTGTATGGTTTTGGACTTTTGACCCAAACGCTCGGCATAGTTTTTTGCGCCATCAGAGGAACGAATGTAATCCATTTTTTTCCTTTCTCGTCGAAATACTTTACTTCTTTTATCTCAGACGATTTGTAATCTTTATGCTCACCATTCTTTTTATCTTTAACACGGATTTCACTTCCATTGTCGTACATAAACAAAGATTTAGTGTTTCCACTCACTGTTTGACCATTGTTCAGTGTCAACTTGATGTTCTGTGCTTGCATTGTAAATGCAAACAACAAGGCAAATAGCATTGTTAAAATCTTCTTCATATTCATTCTCGTTTTATTAGGTATAAATTATTATTAGATTGGCAAAAATAGCATTTATTTGCAGAAATACCAAATGTTTAAAGACTTATTAACGTAAAATATTGGTTATCTCACTCCACCAATAGCAATTGGGTATAAATCGTGCTGTGGGAACTTATCGCAGCCGATATAGAGTGTTTCGAAGGCATCGGTGCCGTCGGTACGGTGTTCGAGAAGGTCTTCTTTTGATTCAGGTTGTTTTCACCCAAAAGGTGCAGATGAAGCGAAGCGTAACAGGAGGTGAAGCCAAGGCTGCTGCCCACAAAGGAAAATCCCTTGTCCTACGTTGGTTGGGCGCAAGACAAAGGCTTTATCTGGAAAGGCGGATTAGGAGGGATTCCGCTTCAATGCAAAATACACTTTCTGTTTAATTTGGCTACTTTGTACTCGTTACGAATTATTGCAAGCATTGCAATAATTCTAATTTACACTCGTTATTATAGTAAGAAAGTACAAACTTTGTTGCTTAAATAATGTACTTTATGTAATCACAATAAAGCGATATAAAAAGATGAAACAAACCGATAAAAATATAAAAGAGATACGAATATACCATAGTCTTTGGAAGAATATTCTTCTGACTGTTGGTTGTTTCGCTTTTGCTGCAGGTGGATATTTCATACTCCATGATGCTAATACCTCATGGCCAACAAAAGTATTTGGCGGTATAGGAAGCATGGTGTTTTTTGGTTGTGGCGGAATGCTTATGTTTATGATGACTTTGTATAACATAACTACTCATAATCCATTTTTGATAATCCATGACGATAGGCTTGACATTTACGAACAGCGCAAGAGAACATATCGAACAATCTATTTTAAAGATGTGGAGCGATTTCGCCTAATTAGTATATATTCTAACAACTACATAGCCATTGATTATTGTACAATACCTTTGATGCGTAAGATGGAAAATGCTTCATGTCTAACCCAACGTATGATGGAATTTAATGTGTATGCATCAGGAGCAATAGAAAGCATCCTCGTGCAGAATCTGACAATGAGGGGTAAGGAAATATGCAAAACTTTGAACAATCGAATGAAAATATGGAGGTCGAACTGCAATTAATAATTGTGCTGTTGAGTTTTTATAATACAAGACAAATTCTTTATTGAAAGGCGGATTAGGAGGAATTCCGCTTCAATAACAATATTGTCCCTGGATACTTTTACATTTTACTAATATCATCATCAAGTTGTTTCCTCCAGATTAAAGTTCCGATACCAGAAAAGATGAACGTGAAAATTAAAGCCGCTTGGGCATAACCGACAGGCAAATAATCTCCTTCAAAAAAAAGATAATCCGTTTCTGAAGCATAGTATAGTTTAGGAAAGATTCCTGACTTTATTTTGTTCAAGTTTCTATCTCCTGTATGCAATCTATATTGCTTTGATTTATATGTTATTAAAATTGTATTTGAACGTTTGTAATTAAGTTTTTCTTCATATCCATTATACTTATAATCTACAATAGGCTTCTGAGTTTTTTCGATATGGTTACCATGTAAATATAACAAATATAAAGCAAGAGATAAAACTAACCCTGCACAAAAAAGTGTTTTAAAGAATGTCCTTATCTTCATATTTCTGTAGATTTATTCGTTGCCATAAAAAGGGCATTAATCGATGCTATAGTTTTTAATCATAACGGATGAAAGTAAGCCCTTTTTATAATTCCCCGAAATCATTACTTGCGCACCTTTATTCAGTTTGTTTTTTATAGGATATTCGTTTTTTACGACGATTGAAACTACTCCGCTATTTAACTTAAAGGAAATAGATGATGGTGAACGATAACCACTTGCAGCCACACTTTCTATTTCGGATGTAAAAAAGAATGTGTCTTGCTGCGCATTGGTATATATGAGGTTTGTAATTCCATATAGTGTAAACGTTGTGCAAAATACAGTCCAAAGCGCCATATATAAAGACCCCTTACGGAGATTCTTTATATACATGAAATACAATGCTGCCACAATACATATTGGAAGTATAATTAAATATAAGAAAGAGAATTCAAGATAATGAATACCAAAACGTTCTGGCAGAAATATGCCTACAAGTAAAATGATGCAGCAAAGCACAAAATACTTGTAGTATGGTTCTTTCGCCTTTGTCATTTTTTGTGGCATCTTATTTGAACGCCGCTTTATTTTTCGTTTTTGGGAACTCATTTACCGCAATATTGAATTTGTGAAGAGTTTTCTTTCATATTATAAAAACGGCAATTCTCCATTTTTGTTGCTTTTATTTCTCCGTCTTATACGTTTGGCAACAATGATTTTGACAAATCGGAACACCAAGATTACCAAATGAATGAATGTAAGTAACAACAGATAAAACCACCAAGTAAATGCTGCTCCACCATCCCCCCTGTATAACATGAAGTAATACAAAGGGCATGAGTAATAAAAGAACACGATGAGGTCTGCCATTCCTTTCTTTTTATTGACAGATACTATTTCAATTAGTATAAATATTATACAAACAAGAGATAGTATGTATGCAATTACATTGTCATTCATTTTTGTTGCTTCTCATAAAATTAATAGACTTTTCCTATAAAACGGCATTTCCTACGTTTTATTGTATTATCTCACCCCACCCACGCAAATTGGGTACAAATCGTGCTGTGGAAACTTCTCTCAGCCGGTATAGAGCGTGTCGAAGGTATCGGTGCCGTCGGTTCGGTGTTCGAGAAGGTCTTCTTCGGACTCGGGCTGCTTCTCCATAGACTTGTTCTTGCGGAAGCCGTTGCGCTCGAACTCATGGACAACCACCCAATGGAAGTCCTGGTCGTTCACGGCATAGTTAGAGCCAAGGGCTGTGGCATCATAGTAGTAGATGACCATCTTGTTCGGGTGTGGAGCGTAATAGGTGCAGAAGTCGGCGACGAGTGCAGGGATTTTCAATTCCGCTATGCGCCGGTGACCGTTGGTTCAGGGTGCCAGGTTTGCGCCCCCCAAAGCCCAGGGCAAATGAATTCAAGCAGCACGCCCTCCGGTATGGTTGATATTACCCAGCCCACTTACTCATTTTAGCTAAAAAACTGTCTAAATATTTGGAAGTTACTAAATTTCAGAGTATCTTTGCAAAAGAATAAAACGTATCGAGACAAAGGAATCAAAACGTATCCCTGCAAAGGAATAAAAAGAAATGCGTATGAGACAAGTAGAAGAAAGATATACTCCGCAGGAATTGAGGAAGTACGAACCCAGCAAGATAGCGTATCGCGACATCAAGAATTCCGTAGACACCGCCAAGCGTGAAGGTATTGCTGAAGGAATGGAAAAAGGAATGGAAAAGAAAAGTCTTGAGATTGCCAAGAAGATGCTGACAAAGGGCATGGATGAAGCGACTGTGATGGAAATAACGGGGCTGTCGGCAGAACTGATACAGCAGCTGAAAGCGGAAATGTAGATGATAGATTCGCAAGGCTGAAAGGTATCTTTGCTCCGAAGTTTAGATAACAATAACCATCAGTTAATCATATTATAATTGTGAACAAGTTACCTATTATAGTTTTGGATTTTTCGGGAGTATATGATTTTGAGGCGTTTGCTTCAAGTCGTAATATCATCCGTGTAGATTGTAAGGACCTGAAAGGAGTGGACTGCTATTGTGATGAGGAAGGCAGGGAGAAACTTCATCGCAGGTTGGCTCCATACCCTTCTAAAGCCATTCATTTCCTGGACTCAGGAGATTTCCATTATCTTACCGAATACTGGGTGTCACGGCTGCAGGAACCTTTCTCTCTGATAGTCTTTGATCATCACCCGGATATGCAACAGCCTCAATGGGAAGGCTTGGTTTCGTGTGGCGGTTGGGTGACGGATGTCTTAAAGTCAAATCCTTTTGTGAGACACATCATCCTCGTTGGCGTATCCGACGAACTCATGTCTCAAATACCGGCTGCACTCAGGAGTAAGGTGCTGTTCTACAGTGAGTCGGAAATCGACCATCATCAGGCTTGGCCCTCCAAGGCTGGTAAACTGATACATGAACCCGTATATATCTCTATCGACAAGGATGTGCTGAGGACTGATGATGCCGTCACCAACTGGAGCAATGGCGATATGACCCTTATGGAGCTGCAGGCTGTTCTGCGTATCGTCTATGCTCACGAGAGAGTGATGGGAGTGGATATCACTGGCGAGTGTTCCAATATGCTTGATTATGCCACTGAAGTGAAGGATGCAAGTATTGACAATGAGGCCAATGAGGAATTGATTCGGATGATATTGTCAGAGAGGCAGAACAGGGAGGAGTGACACATGTCATTTTGGCATTTCAGAGGGAAAGTAATTGACAGAAATCAATTTTTCAAGCCTTTTAAGAAGAAAAAGACAGAAATATTGTGTGCGAACACAAAAAGGTATTACCTTTGCTCTTGAAAAGATTGAATAACGATAATTAAGTAAAGAAAGGGTAACAATTATGATGATTTTTGGAATGACATTGGTAGTTTGAGCTATCACATTTGCTGAGATTGTAGTAATCAACAAAAAGTTGCATCTCGGTGAGTAATATGGAAATAAGATAAGTTATTAATTTTACAAAATACGAAAGGCAGTTGCAGGCTATGGTGCTTGCAACTGCCTTTTTTGTCGGCCCGCATAGAGAATGCCCTATGGTGGGGAACGTGCTCTCAATGATGCCATCGCTCATCTTGCGGATGTAAGAGGCTACTGTGTCTTTGAAAGCTTGTTAAGAGATGTGAGTGGGGGATTATTTATTTGATTCCTCTCTCGTTGAGTGCCTTTGAGTATTTGGCAGCGTTGTCGAGGTGCTCGGAGTAAGTGCGGGCAAAGTTGTGGGTGCCGCTGAAATCCTCCTTCGCACACATGTAGAGATAGTCGTGGTGGATGTGGTTGAGCACGGCATCGATGCCGGCAACAGTAGGGATGCGGATAGGCCCTGGAGGCAGTCCTGGGTTGCGATAGGTGTTGTAGGGGCTGCGGATGCTGAGCAGGTTGTTGTAGATGCGCTTCAGGTCGAAACGCTTCCAGGCGAACTTGATGGTAGGATCGGCCTGAAGAGGCATTCCCTCGGGATATTCGGCATTGCGAAGCATCAGACGGTTGTAGTACATGCCCGCAATCATCGGTTTCTCACCGTCGTTGGCAGTCTCCTCGTCCACGATACTTGCCAGGGTGATGACCTGCTGCGGGGTGAGGTTCATGTTCTTCGCTTTCTGTGTGCGCTCAAAGTTCCAGAACTTGTCCGACTCCTTCTTCATGCGACTGAGCAGTTTGTCGAGCGACACGTTCCAGTAGATGTCGTAGGTGTTGGGGATAAACATACAGGCGATGGTGGCAGTGTCGTAGCCATACTTCTCGCAGGTGGCCTCGTCGGTAAGGGCATGGCAGATGGTAGCGCTGTCGAGCATCAGCTTGCGTCCCAACTCAGCAGCGAGTTTGTCGAGTGTCCGGACCGATGGAACGGTCAGGTTGACAGGTTCCTGAAGTCCGTTCTTCAGGTGGCGCCATGTCTTGAGCGAACCGTCACCGGGATGAATGGCATAGCGACCCGTGCGAATATGCTCGGCGTATTCAGAGTGATGGGTAAGGGTGCGGAAAGCCTGCATCGGGATGGCGCGGGCTATCGGCGCGAGCTTATGATAAACGGAGTCTATATTGTCGTCTTCATCAATATAGACATATTCTGTCTTCTCGCTTTTCGAGAATGAGGAAAAGCCATAGATATAAGTAATGACGATTACCGCCACGAGGCACACCAAGGCGCCATAGAAATAAAATTTGTAAGCGGTCTTGCTTTGTTTTTTCTTCATTTTTGTGTTTTGTTTTTGTGCATGAATTTCGCTGCAAAAGTACATTTATTCGTGGAATTGACAAAATTATTGGGCTTATATTATTCAAGTATAGGTAAAAATAGGTTAATTCCTTATTATTTCGGCAAGATTGAAGTAACTTTGCAAAGTTCAATAACAGAAAAATGATGGAAACAAAGGATTATAAAGAAGGAATAAGGGAATATGATACGTATGTCTTCGACCTGGACGGCACGTTGCTCTCCACACTCGACGACCTGGCTGCGAGCTGCAACTACGCCCTTCGCACCAACGGGATGAAGGAGCACTCTGTCGACGACGTCAGGAGATTTGTGGGCAACGGCGTGCGCAAGCTCATGGAGCGTGCCATTCCTCTGGGCGACAGCAATCCGCTCTTCGACAAGACCTATGCCGACTTCAGAATGCATTATATGGAGCACAACCTCGACACCACCACGCCTTATCCCGGCATCATGGATCTGTTGAGCAGACTGAAGGAGAGAAACAAGAAAGTGGCTGTGGTGAGCAACAAGTTCTATGCTGCCACGCAGGCGCTCTGCCGTCATTTCTTTGGCGACCTGGTGGATGTGGCGATAGGAGAGCGTGAGAACATCAGGAAGAAGCCTGCGCCCGACACGGTAGAGGAAGCCCTGCGCCAGTTGGGTGCCGACAGGGTTGGCGCTGTGTACATTGGCGACAGCGACGTCGACATCATGACTGCCCGCAACTGCCAAATGCCTTGTATCAGCGTGTTATGGGGTTTTCGTGACAAAGAATTCCTCGTGGATCATGGCGCCACAACTTTCGTTCACTCTCCCGAAGAAATATTTCCTTTCTGAAAGGAAGGCTTTTATGGGGGAATTTCCTTCCCTTAAGCTAAATGCGAGTTGATGAACTGGTAGACGGCATCCTTGTAGGAATCGGAGATAGGGATGCTGGTCTCGCCATAAAAGATGCGCATGTGACCGATGGAGTCCATGCGGCAGAGGTTGGCGATGAACGAACGGTGGATGCGCTTGAACTGCTGGCGGGGCAGACGGCTCTCCAGTCGCTTGAGGTTGGAGAAGGTCGTGACCTTACGGCCCTGTGTGAGATGGAAACGCACATAGTCGTTCATGCTCTCGATGTAGAGAATATCGTCGAGGTCGATGCGGACAAACTTATTCTCAACCTTTGCTACTAAGCAGCGGTCACGCTCTATCGGGTCCTGCAACTGGTATTCGTCAAAGGTAGCCCTCACTCGCTTGTACGACTCCTGAAAGTCTTCAAAGCTGATGGGTTAGAGCAGATAGTCGGCAGCTCCAGCCTTGATACCGTCGAAGGCATACTCCTTGTAGGCTGTGGTGAAGACCAGACGGCAACTCTCCGGCACGAGACGGGCAAACTCGATGCCGCTCAGTTCGGGCATCTGTATGGCGAGGTAGAGCACGTCGACATGTCCGTTCCTCACGTCTCTTACAGCCTCCCGCGCACTGGTATAAGCACCAATAAGTTGTAGGGTTGGTGTCCGCTTGATGTGGCTCGTTATCTGGTTCAGAGCCTCTGGGTCATCGTCAATAACGACACAGTTTAGTATCATGTTTTATAGTGGTTTTTTGTTCTTTTCTGCTACAATAACGTCCCAAATGGGAAATTATTGTGCAGAATAGCGAGAGATTTTATTCGTATCTGATGGCTTCGATAGGGTCGAGGCGGGCAGCTTTCTTGGCAGGATACCAGCCGAAGAAGACACCTGTGAAGGTACAAACAGCAAAGCTCATGATGATGCTCCAGGGCTCTATCTGCGTGGCTACGTGCAGGAACTGTTGCAGTCCTACCGACAGACTGACTCCCAACAGCACACCTATCACACCGCCCGTCACACTGAGCAGGATGGCCTCGATGAGGAACTGGTTGAGGATGTCGACACCACGTGCTCCCACGCTCATGCGCAGACCAATCTCTCGGGTGCGCTCCGTCACACTCACATACATGATGTTCATGATGCCGATACCGCCCACGAGGAGCGAGATGCCTGCTACAGAACCAAGAAGGATGGTGATGGTCGACATGGTGGAGTTCATCATGCTCGAAATCTCCTCCTGCGAACGGATGTTGAAATCGTCCTCATCTGCCTCGGTCGTATCGGTGGCGTCCTTGAGCTTATGGTTGCGTCGCAGAATCTCCGTTATCTGGTCTTGAGCCGGTTGCGAAGCTTCCTCGGTAATCGCCGAGCAGACGATGCCGCCCAAGTAGGTTTGGGCCAGGATGCGTTTCATCACGGTGGTGTAGGGCGCCAGCACCAGGTCGTCCTGGTCCATACCCATGGAGTTGTAGCCCTTCTTCTTCAGCACACCCACCACACGGAAGGGGATGCTGTTGAATCGCACCACCTTGCCCACGGGGTCGCTGCCGTCGGGGAAGAGATAATCCACCACAGTCTGTCCCAGGATGCACACCTTGGCAGCCGCCTTGATGTCGTTGTCGGTAAACATCTCACCGTCGGCCACCTTGAGCTGTCGGATGCTCAGGTAGTCCTGGTTCACACCGTAGATGGAGCTTTGCGTATTGTTGTTGCCGTTGATCCATTGACCGCTGCTGTTGACGGTAGGCGAGATGGCAGAGATGTAGTTGCACTCGTCCTTGATAGTCTGATAGTCAGCCTGTTTGAGGGTCTCCATGGCAGAGGCGTCCTGTCTCACACCGCCCCTCATGTCGGCACCCGGCGAAATCATGATCATATTGCTTCCCATCTCGGCGATGTTGGCCTTGATGCTTGCCTTGCTGCCCTGTCCGATAGCGAGCATGGTGATGACGGCAGCAATACCTATAATGATACCCAAAGCCGTGAGAAACGACCGCATCTTGTTGGCTGCAATCGCCCTGATGGCTATCTTGAATAGATTCTGATAATTCATCGCATTTTAAATCATTAATATTGAAAAATTACTCATCCGTATTCGCCGGCAGGGCAGCGAGACCCTCGGCGGCAGAGAGGATGTGCGGATTGTACTCGTCGCTGATGATGTGACCGTCGCGCAACTCGATGTTACGGCTCGAATAGTTGGCAATATCGGGGTTGTGGGTCACGAAGATGATGGTACGTCCCTCAGCGTAGAGCTTCTGGAAGAGCACGAGAATCTCGAAACTTGTACGTGTGTCGAGGTTGCCCGTTGCCTCATCGGCAAGGATGACGGCGGGGTTGTTGACCAGGGCGCGGGCTATGGCCACACGCTGCATCTGTCCACCCGACATCTGGTTGCTCTTGTGATAGAGACGTTCGCCCAATCCTACGGCCTTCAGCGCCTCTATCGCCCTCTGCTTGCGCTCCTCGGCTGTTACCGAGGGGTTGTACATCAGGGGCAGTTCCACATTCTCCACGCTCGTGGTCTTGGGCAGGAGGTTATAGTTCTGAAAGATAAAACCTATCTTGCGGTTGCGCAGCACGGCACGCTCCGAACGCGACATGGTGCGTACCGACACGCCGTCGAGGTAGTATTCGCCACTCGATGGGGTGTCGAGACAACCCAACTGGTTGAGCAGGGTAGACTTGCCCGATCCCGACTTACCCATGATGGTGACAAACTCGCCCTCGTAGATCTTGAAGCTCACGCCCTTGAGGGCATGAACCGTCTCGTCGCCTACGAGGAAGTTGCGCCTTACGTTGTCGAGCTCAATCACGACCTTCTTCTGGTCTTGGCTGGCTTTGTTTTCTATGTTTTCTGACATGATGATTGTACTTTTATTGAACTTTCGCTGGGTTCAGAATAAACTTTCGCGGGTTGAGAAGTGATAGCAAACCCTTACTTCTTCTTTCCCCTTGGACGCGGTCCGCCTATCAGTCCCTGGCTTTGCTGCTGGTCTTCGCTGTCGTCCTCGGGTGTGTTCACCACGATTTCGGTCACAATCTGCTGACCGGCCTTCAGTCCCTTTGTTATCTCTGTATGCATTCCGTCGGTCTGACCGATGCTCACTGGGTGAGCGGTAAGGGTTTTGCCGTCGAGGGTCCACACCTTGTTCTTGCCCTTGCAGTCAACAATCTTCATGTCTTTGCCTACGGTTTCCTTGGTAGGTGTGAAGCGCAGCGCCTTGTTGGCTACAGCCAGCACGCCAGTGCGTTCCTGCGTGTAGATGGTGACATTGGCGGTGAGTCCCGGTTTCAGTTTCAGATCGGCATTCTGTGTGCTGATCACCACCTCGTAGGTTACCACGTTGTTGGTTGTCGTGGCCTGCAGACGAACCTGCTTCACCGTACCCTCGAAGGTGTCGTCGGGATAAGCATCGACGGTGAAGGTAACGCGGTCGCCCTCCTTCACAGCGCCTATGTCAGCCTCGTCCACGTCGGCTACTACCTGCATGTTGGTCAGGTCTTTGGCGATAGTGAAGAGCTCAGGAGTGTTGAAACTGGCAGCCACGGTCTGACCTTCCTCCACACTCTTCGAGATAACGGTTCCGTCGATAGGCGAGGTGATGGTGGCGTAGCCTAAGTTGGTCTGCGCACGTTGCACCTGTTCCTTGGCTGTGGCCACCTGCTCCTTGGCCTGTCGATAGGTGAGGAGGGCGTTCTCATAGTCGTCGGCGCTGACGAGTCCTTTCTGGTAGAGGGTCTGATAGCGCTTCATGTTGGCGTTCTGGTAGTTGAGCTGACTCTGGGCGCTCGCCATGTTGGCCTTGGCGGTGTTGAGCTCGCTCAGCAGGTTGGTCTTGTCGAGTTCGGCGATGACCTGGCCCTTCTTCACCTGGCTGTTGTAGTCAACGTAGAGTTTGTTGACAATACCTGATACCTGTGTACCCACGGTGACACTTGTCACCGCCTCGATGGTACCTGTGGCAGTCACGCTGTTCTGCAGGGTCTGCAGACTCACCTTCTCCTGTTTGAAGTTGATTTCTTCCTTTTCCTTTCCGCCTGAGAGTGCCCAGGCTGCCACGGCTATGATTACCACGACTGTCATGGCAATCCAAACTTTGCTTATCTTCAGCTTTTTCATATTGAATGTTTTATTTTTTTACCTTTTTACTTTTTTACCTTTACAAGATTCTTCCTTGCTGATAGAACTTCAGCATGTCGAGGTTGAGGATGGCGAGGTATTTTGCCTGCAACTCGTTCTGCTGGGCACGCAACAGGTTGTCCTTGCCCGTGCGAAGTTCCACGATATTCTTCAGTCCTAAGCGGAACTGCTCGCTCAGCAGGTTGTAGCTTTCCTGTGCGCTCTCGCGGCTCACTTTGGCAGCCTGGTATTGGCTCTGGTTGGTGTTGGCCTGCAGCCAGTAGTTCTCAATGGTGGAGTAGAGTTGTGTCTGCTCGTTCTTCATGTCGAGAAGAATCTGTTGTTGCTGGATGCAAGCCTTGTTGACAGCTGTCTTTGTCTGTCGGTTGTCGAAGAGCGGAATGCTCACGCTGAAACCACCGCCCACATTGAAGTTGTTCTTTATCTGTGAACCCCAACTGTTTGTATTCATGGAAGTTGTACTCGTAGACAAGCCTGCATTCAAACCGATGGTTGGCAGTTTGCCAGCCTTGGCTATCTTCACGTTCAGGTCGTTCTGTGCCAACTGGTTCTGATAGACCTTCATCTCGGGGCGACGGTCGAGAGCAGCCGTGTAAACACTTTGCAGGGCAGGAATCTCAGCCAGCGCCATCGCCTCGGTCGTGTTGGGCATCACCACGTCGAAAGCCTCTTCGTCAGTTATCTGCAACAGTTCCTTGAGTTGTCGCTTGTAGTTTCTCACATTGTTCTTTGCCTCCACAATGTTGTATTCATCCTGTGCTCTCTGAGCGGTGAGCTGAGCCAAGTCGGCTTTCGACATCTTGCCGATCTTCACCATCTCCTTGCCACGGTTCTCGTTCTCCAAGCTCGACTGATAGCTCTCCTGGTTCACGTTGATGGCCTCGGTGGAGTAGAGTATCTGGACGTAGAGCTGGGCTATCTGCTCCTGCAGTTTGGCAGCCTGTGTGGCAGAATCGAGTTGTGCAGCCTCGCCCGCCAGTTTGTTGAGCTTCATCTGCGCCTGTCGCTTGCCGCCGTCGTAAAGGGTGTAGTTGCCCATCACGCTGTACGTGCCGTTGTAGTACACCTTGTCGATGGAAGCCTTGGAGTATCCGTCACCAGAGATGCCGTTGGCCACCCATGGCGTGTAGTTGACATTCTGGTTGGTAGAAGCGCTGAGCGATGGCAACAAGGCTGCCTTCGACTGCAGATAGTCCTCGTGGGCACTCTGTGCCTGCAGACGTGTTTTCTGCAACGAGATGTTGTTGGCCAGGGCGTAGTCGATGCAGTCTTTCAGACTCCATTGACGTGCCTCTGCCGAGAAGGGCATTGAGGCTATCATCAAGCCTACGATTGCCTTTGTGATTGTTTTTACTTTTCTCATCCTTAATATATATTGTTTGTTGATATCTATTGAACTTTCGCAAGTTCAGAAGTTATAGAAGTTAAAGAAGTTATCACTCCCTTCGGTCGTTAGAAGTTAAAGCCAATAGCCTTGATGTATAATGTTTAGAGCTTAATCTTAAGTCCACTGAAGCATTTGTCTTAACTCCTTAACTTCTTAACTCCTTAACTCCTGAGATTTCTTGTCCCCCTCGCAACTAACACTAAAAAAGATGACATTTCGGGTAAATGGTTTATTATGTTTGAAAGTTTTTAACAAAAATAAACAAGAAACCTTGGCGGGTTCATATTTTTTATTTACCTTTGCAACCGCAATTGGTTCGCAACTATCTTCGTTCCGCTCAGGCAATAGGAGGTGTTGCGATGAAAAGGGAATCAGGTGAGAAGCCTGAGCAGTCCCGCTGCTGTATGCGTCTTATTGGGCAAGCACAATGGTCACTGACATTTTTTCGGGAAGACCGCTTGAACGAGTTTGACGACGCAAGCCAGAAGACCTGCCGTTGCCATAGAGAGACAATGTGTGTGCTTACTGTATGTATCAATCAGCATACTATAAGTATTTACGCTTTCTGTCTATGATTCTATCCCGCCTCGTGGGTTAGGTTTTGGGATGGAGAACCATTAAGTTTTTTAGGATAAGATGAAGAAAATCTGCAAAGGATTATTGTGCCTCTGTGTGATGCCCTGTCATGCGCAGAATGTAGGTACGATTCATCGCGACACGCTCTCGCTCGACGAGGTGGTGTGTGTGGGCGAGCGCCCTCATTACCTTACACCCAGTCAGACACTCCAGGGCGAGATGCTGCAGAACCTGTCTACCACCTCCGTGGCCGATGCCCTGAAGTATTTCTCGGGCGTGCAGATCAAAGACTATGGTGGACTGGGCGGACTGAAGACCGTCAACGTGCGGTCGCTCGGATCGCAGCATGTCGGCGTGTATCTCGACGGCATTCGTATCACCAACGCACAGAACGGACAGGTGGATTTGGGCAAGTATTCTTTGTCCAACATGGAGTCTGTGTCGCTATACAACGCCAACAGGAACGAGCGTCTGCAGTCGGCTTCCGAGTACGCCTCGGCTGCTACGGTCTATATGCAGACCCGTCGTCCCGACCGCACTATGCTGACGGGCGAGTACGGACTGGGATCGTTTGGACTGCAGAAAGCCAAGCTCTATTTCGCCTTGAAGAACTGGCTCTTTGTAGATGGCGAATATCAGCACAGCGACGGCGACTATAAGTTCCGGTTCCAGTCGGCTTCGGAAGACACGATAGGGCGCCGTCACAATTCCGACATCACCTTCTACCGGCTTGAGGCAGCAGGCTTCTATCGGGGACTGTCGGTCCACACCTATTATTATAACTCCGAAAGGGGCTTGCCAGGTCCTGTCGTCAGGCGACTCTCCGACCAATGGGACTCCACCGACCGGCAATGGGATCAGAACTTCTTCGCACAGGCTTCCTACAAGAAACTGTGGAGCCGTTTCGGTCTGAAGGCCAACATGAAGTATGCGTTCGACTATCTGCATTATCTGCAGGACCCATCGACCAATGCTGCCGCTATGTACTGCAACAATCACTACACCCAACAGGACTTATACGCCTCTGTGGCTGGTTCTTACAACAGTACCTATCTCTCGCTGACAGCGAGTACAGACCTGCGATGGTCCGACCTCGATTGCGATGTCTATCGCTTCAACTACGTTTATCGCATCGACTCCAAGTCGCTCCTCTCGCTCATCGGTTCGTACAAGGGATGGGAGGCCAATGTGGCGCTGCTCTACACCCATGTGCAGGATCATACCGTGGCACAGGCTGACGCCATGCAGAAACTCACGCCCATGTTCCTGTTCTCGTATAAAAAGGGCGGCTGGATCCTCAGGGCTTTCCACAAGCGCATCTTCCGTGTGCCCACGCTCAACGACCTGTATTACACGCTGGTGGGCAACACCCAGCTGCAGCCCGAATACACCTCGCAATGGGATGCGGGAGCCGACTATCGCGGCAAACATCTGCACCTGGCCCTTGACGCCTATTACAACGAGATAAGCGACAAGATTGTAGCCATCCCGATGAAATGCCAGTTCAGATGGTCGATGGTCAACTTTGGCAAGGTGAAGTCGTATGGCGTGTCGCTCTCAGGCGGCTACAACCAGGAGTGGGGCAGGTTCTCATTGGCGGCTAATGCCAACTATACCTATCAGATAGACAAGGACTATACGATGCCTTCCGATCCTGAGTACAAGAATTACATTCCGTACTCACCGATGCATTCGGGTTCGGTCATTCTTGACTTGGGATATGATTCCTATTCGCTCTGCACCTCATTCCTTTATACAGGTGAGCGCTTTGCGTTGGTGTCCAATAATGCCGACGACCTGTTGGGCGATTGGTACACGATAGACTTGAAGTTGAACAAGCGATTCAAGATAGGGAAGTATGTGTTGCAAACGACCCTTGAATGCAACAATCTGACCGATTCTCGGCATGAGGTGGTGAAACGCTATCCGATGCCAGGAAGAAACTGGAAATGTACGGTGAAGTTTGAACTTTAAAAGTGAAGAACCAAGAGTGAAGAACCAACGGTCATCGGCCGAAGGGAAAGATAATTCTCTTGCAAATAATTCAAGATTGGAATGAAGATTCAATTGATAAAAAATAAAGGCTGGCAAGAACACAGAGGCAGATGGGGTATTTGTCTAGTGATGCTGGTTATCTTACTTTCGGGCTGCCGTATGGAGGTGAACGATGAAGTCGTCATCTCTACACCTACGAAGACGGAGGACAAGCTCTTGATACTCTGTGAGGGATTATGGGGCATGGACAACTCCTGCATCTCTTATCTCGATCAGGGAACGCTCGTCAACAAGTGGTATCAGAAGCAAAATCCAAAGCATCGTCTGGGTGACACAGGCAATGACATCATTCAGGTAAACGATACCTTGATAGCCATCTCTGTGAACTGGTCGAACATCATCCAGTATATCTATCCTGATGGAAGGGCAATAGCTGCCACCGAAGACATCCCGAACAATCGCAAGTTGGCTACAGATGGCGACTACCTCTATTGTACCTCGTATGCCAACCATGGTTATGTGGCGAAGGTGGATGTGAGAACGAAGGAAATCGTGGATACCTGCCATGTGGGTTATGAGCCGGAGGGCATTGCCTATTACAAGGGGCGTCTTTTCGTAGCTAATACCGGAGGGTATTCTTTCCAAGAGGGGCATGAATATGAATCTACCATTTCGGTGATAGATGCCCAGACGATGAAAGAGCTCAAGCGCATCGACACGGGGTGCATCAACCTCTTTGGCAAGATGTCGCAATGCGGACAGTTTATCTGCATCAACTCTTGTGGAGATTACTACGATGTGGAACCGAAGTCTGTGGTGCTCAACATGGAGAGTGAGGAGTTCAAAATATTTGATTTCCCAGCTACCTACAACTGCACGTATGATGGAAAGTTCTATACCATAGGTTCTGCCTTTTCCTATAATACTGGTGAATATCAATACTCTATACATACCATTAGCTTGCCTTCCATGCAAGTGGAAGAGGGACTGGCAGAATATGCTGGTGCTGAGGAAGTCATCCGGCAGATGCAGTCGCCTTATGGTATCTACATCTCTCCATTTTCGGGACATCTCTATGTATCGGATGCGAGAAGTTATGCCACCAATGCCTATGTATATGAGTTCGACCGACAAGGCAAGCTACTCAACAGGTATTACTTGGATGGCTTGAATCCTGCCCACTTCTTGGCTTTGCCATAAATGAGTTTTTTTTCATGGAATGTTGGGGATTCTGAGGTGACTTTAAAATAAAGAAAAATCGCCCTCTGTAAGGGCATAGTATTAACATAAAAACAATTCATTTATGAGAAAGTATTTACTTATGATGGCAATGCCTTTCATTGCTCTTTCTGCTTTCGCCTCTGGTGAAGAGAAACCTACGCTTAATGCGGTATGCGTGACTCTTAAATCAGGTGGTAGCAAGTATGTGGCTTTCACCGATCGACCAAAGATTCAGACCGAGGATGGAAAGCTATGTGTACTCTCTATGGCTGACAACAAGCAACTTGTTTTGGCTGACTGTGCTGATGTTGAGAAAATCACAGCTGAAAGCCATGATTTCACTCCTACTGGAATCAAAGATAACGTAGTTGTTGAAGGCAAGAATGTCGAGGAAATCTACAATATAGATGGTACAAAAGCCTCACATATTGTACCGGGCAAAATCTATATTATCAAGAGTAATGGTAAAACAAGAAAAGTAATCAAGTAATAGAATTTAGAAAAGTATGAAAAAGATATTTGTTTCATTGTTGATGGTTATGCCATTGGCTGCCTCAGCACAATCTGTATTCACAGTTGAGTCGAATGGTCAGAAATATTCTTTCCCTTTGGAGAGCACTACCATCACAGTTACCGATGATGAACCAACTCAGCCTGCTCAGGCTCCTGTATATAAGTCTAACTTAAAGGGCGTTAGCCTTTTTGGTAAGGCAACTACTTTCCAGTTCAAGGGCATGAGCCTTATCGCTGACTATATGTGGGCTGGTAAACTGATGCCGAAGGCTGATGATACTTTCAAGTTCCTGGCAACCACCAATACAGGTTCCGACCTCTATTTCGGTCCAGAGGGGGATGCTAATGCTCCTATCGCAGTGTCTGGTACTGCAACTAAGGGAAGCACTAAGTTCTATACTATCGAGAGTGGTTATCAGCAGGATTCAGTGCTCGTTGTCTTCAATGAGCGTACTGCCCAGTATAGCGTGATGGGGCTTGTCAAGGAGGCACCTTATTATACGATTGACTTCGAGGGCAGTAAGTGGAGTGCATTGATAGATACACCAGAATATGGTGGTCCATTACTTTATGGCGAAAACGGTTCTGGTTTCTATACCGAAGAGGGTGTCTATGAGTGGACAGACGAAGTGACATCTTTGCACTCGAAGTTGAATAATGCTTGGGGTAGCTGGGCATATTGGTCAGGCGGTGCCGCTATCTCTAATTATCACTGTGATATAGCAGATGGTGACTCCAAAACGCAACTTTCTTTGCCTACGGAAACTCCTGCTCACTCTGGTGACAACTTCCTTGTGACATATGGTTATAATGATGGCAGCCCGTATGCTACAGATTCTCGTGCTATATTGGATTTCCAGGATGGTGTAGCTCGCCAAATCAAGGGTATGTGGATTACCAACAACTCTTATTTTCTCCATTCTTTGACCCAAGGCGATAGCTTTAACCAAGCAGCTACTGATGACACCTTTATCGATGTTACATTCGAGGGTTTCGATGCTGCAGGTATTTCTCAGGGTATCGTGAAGTATCGTATTCAAGATGGTAAGAAGTCTTTGACCGATTGGGCTTATGTTGATTTGTCTTCTCTTGGTAAAATCAATACCTTAAAGATTAATTATGAGTTCTCTAAAGACCAAGATAACGGCGCTGGTTTTGCCGCTCCTGCTTATCTCGTAATCGATGATATTGAAATTTATAAATAATTTTTGTCATTTTGAATGTGAAGCAAATTATAGTGACTTCTGCTTTGTCTGTGTTTGGCCTTTGTGGACAGGCACAGACTCAGCAAGTGCAAGTCTTGGAATATCATCCTGCTCCAGGGCAATTTGTTAATACATTGCCTTCTGCTGATGAGAACACTACCCAAGAGGAGGTCAATCAGAGATGTGAGGAACAGTTGAACAGATATGGACCGCTTGTTCATCTTGGTACCTTCGGCGGATATATTACAGTGAAGTTCGATCATGCCATCGAAAACAAGCCGGGTTCAGACTTCCTTGTATTGGGCAATGGATTCTATGCTAACGCTGACCCAATTTATGGAAAAGAAACCATCGGTGGCTCCATCGAGCCTGGTATAGTTTATGTAGGAGTAGGAAAAAACTTGGAAGAGGCAAAATGGTATGAGTTGGCTGGTTCTGAATATTATACTTCTGAAATCCACGATTTCCAAATCACCTACTATAAGCCAACGGCAGAGAGTGGAGACCATACACAGTTTAGTTCTTCATACGACAAATACATCAAATGGGAGTGCTCATGGACTGATAAGAATGGAGAGCATCGTGATTCCACAGGATATCACATGAAGAATGTTTCTCACAAACAGACTTATTGGCCTATATGGGAAGGTAAGGATGAACTGACTTTTAAGGGTGGTAAGTTGCCCAACAATGCCATCGATACCAGTGGAAAGGGTACCTATTGGGTGCAGTATCGTTATGCCAAGGATGCCTATGGCTATGCGGATGCTTGTCCCGCCACCGATTCACTCTATTCTTCCTTCGATATCAACTGGGCGGTAGATGATGAGGGCAATCAAGTAGTTCTTGACCATATTGATTTCATCCGTGTAAAGACAGGCATCTTCCAGTATTGCGGATGGTTAGGAGAGACCTCTACAGAGGTCAGTTCCGTGGTAGACCTACATCTCGTGGAAGGCTACGACGACAATCCCTACATCATCACGCCTCGCAAACGTCCTTCTACTGGCATCCAGCTCCCCACGGTTCCTGATCACCAGATGCGCGGCGATGCTGCCTACTATACTCTTACAGGGCAAAGAGTGGAACGTGTGGAACGCGGCAAAATCTACATCCACAAGGGCAAGAAAGTGGTATTCTGATTTTTCAAGTAGTTGTTGATTAACTGAAGTTTCGCAAGTTTTGCCCCACACGCCCTGAAAGGGCAGAAACTCTTAGCCAAGTGTTATTATGAACACAAGCAGCACGCCCTGAAGGGGCAGAAGCTCTTAGCCCAGGGCATCGCCCTGGGT
>ERZ1107006.436-NODE-436-length-42371-cov-33.764699_pt1 | contig 42371 bp, 38 predicted proteins | sample MGYA00403696_ERZ1107006 | MGnify/ENA primary metagenome ERZ1107006 (study PRJEB35170, sample SAMEA104062441) | human gut metagenome | biome: human gut; feature: human-associated habitat; material: faeces | place: Denmark | collected 2012-08-13 ...
TTATTTGGGTGGAAGTAGGTCACTTGAACCCTGACCTATCCTCTTGCTAAAGAGGTATTTATCATGCAACCATTACGGACGCACTCATGGCGATGTACACCGAGATAGCGCCTACGATAGCCACAACACCGGCAATGGCGTAACACAGTTTGACCATGATGGGAACGTACTTGGCGATTTCCTCCGTCACGGTAGCCAGTGCAGTCGTACCGGCGGAATAATCGCCTGCGGAGTTCTGGGCCATGACGGCCGTCGTGCCACACAGCAACATCAGTGTGAGCATCTGTACTTTTTTAGCAGAAAACATTTTTTTCATTTGTCTTTTTGTTTTTTGAAACATGATTATTTATTTTAGGGTAAGTATTGCAGTTCTTTCGAATCGTTATGGCGGTACTTGATTCCTGCCTCCCGTTTCTATATGCGATAGCCGAAAAAGGCAGGAAAGACGAGGAACGCACCGATCAGGAACAGGCACGCGCCCACAAGCGTTACGACGGACTTGGTAATGCCGTCCTCGCCCGTGTTCATCTTTACGTAAATCTGGAATCCGGACACAATCACACAAATCCCGGCGATGGCACAACAGAGAGCTTGGACGTAAAACATCATTGTTACCACGTAGTCGTGCATCGTCGCCAGCGCATCCGCACCCCAACTGTAATTCACGCTGCCGCTTTTCGCCAGAGCTGAACAGGGGATGATGGAACAAAGCGCACATAGTATCTTTTTCGTTTTCGACATCTTACAGCTTATCTTTGACCGGTCTCCATTTCAGGCAGGGACGGTTGTCCAAGCGTCCTTTGGAAATCAACGCCTTATACATCTCTTCGTCGGTAAAGCCGTCGGACAGGTAGGGAGCGATCTCTTCCATCTGCGCCTCCGCCTTGGCCTTCAGCCTTTCAAGCCGCTCTTTCGCGGCTGCCTCCTTTTTCCCTGTATCGCCGTCTTGTACCGCAGGCGGGGCAGCTACGGCTTCCGTGTCGCATGTCTCATTTCCGATACTAAACCCGGTCTCGTTCTCCGAAACCTCGACACTCTCTTCCGTGGCATCCATCGGACCGAGGTCGAAAACTTCTTCGTCAGTCTTCTCCGTTCCCTTCTTTCCATACAGGTCACGGGTAATATTGACCGCGTAATAGACGATGTACAGCACCGTCAGTACAAGGGCGAATATAAAGTATGAACTCATCTGTTTTAAGTATGAAATTAAACTTTAATTGAACTTTGAAAGTACAAAAGCAAAGAAAAGTATTATATTTGATATAATGAAAACTCTTTATATCAAACAATATTTTATTACGTATAAATAAGTATGAAACATATAAATTGAACTTTAATTTCATACTTTAAGGCGAATGTACCGGGAAAAACGGGCATAAAAAAAGCCCTCCGGGAGGAGAGCTTTCAAGGGAGGGGTAACGATAATGCCTTACCGTTTCTTTCCGCGCAGGTAATCGTTCAGGTCCTTGTACTCGTGATAACGGAGTGCTTCGTTGTGCACCCGCTTGCCGTACATGCCGGCGATGGTCTCTTCCGTTTTCTGTCCGGCGAGATCATTGTCGAGATAACAGTGTATTTCCTCGTACACCTGCAAGTGTTCCAAAGCCTTTTTCAGGTTGTTCACCGAGTTCATCACGAGGTAATCGCAAGGTGCGCCGATGCAGACCGTATCATCACCCGTCTGTTTCAGCGTCAGGTAAGAGAGAAAATCCATGAAGCCTTCGAACACGCAAACCCGGTTCTGTGCTTCACTATGAGAATGCCTGATGACAGAGATGTCCTTACACCGGATACAGCCCTTATAATAAGGATTGCGAACCTCGTACCCGCCCGCCACGTTACCGAAGGCAAGGGCGAAGTAGCGCCGTTGCCGCAATTCATAATGGACCTCCCGGCAGAACATGCGGCCGATGTCTCCGTCGATTCCACGGGAATGAAGGTACGAGAGCAGCGCATGGTGCTGCAACGGTACGACGAGCACGTCCTTCATGTCGGCTTCGACGGGTCGGGGCGTTGTCCCCGGAATCCGCACCCTTTGTATCGGGATAGCGTTCTCGTGCTTCCCTATATAGGCAAGCACTTCGCTCACGCTGTCCGTCTGGTAAAGGTGTTTGCCCAGTTCCACAAGGTCTCCGCCCGTCGCTGCGCCAAAGTCATACCATTCGTTGAGCCGGTCATTGACCTTGAACGACGGGGTACGCTCATTGCGTAGCGGCGACAAATACCAGTATTGTTTCGATGTTACACTCTGGGGGTGGTAGCCGAGACTGGCAAGATAGTCCACGATACGCAGTTGTTTTGCTTCCGCTATGGTCATGTCATTTTCTTTTCACTTGTTTTCAAAAAACGGTTTACTTTGGTTTTTCTCCTATATATACCCGGACCAAAGTAAACTAAATTATTTTTCACCTTCTGCGTCCTCGCATTCTTCGTCGAAAAGCAAGGCTTCGGTCGGGGTCACATCGTAATAAAAGAGCTTGTCCCGTTTGACGATCAGCTTCAGGTTTTCCGTCAGGTACTGCAGCAGTTTTATCATGACGCTGCGTCCCCGTTTGAACCCGATAGCCTCATAGGAGGCCATGAGAGCCTGCAGTACGTTCTCGAAACCTTTGATGGGCCTGTCCCCGAAAGCGGCGGAAAGCGCCTCCCGGTGCTGCTCGATGGACAAATCCATGAAGCTGCTCCGGGCCTTCGGTCTCACGCTGCCATCAAACGAATAGTTATCCACCATGACCGGCAATCCTTCGTCATCAACGGAAAAAGCAAACGGTTTGAACTCCTTCTCGCGGATATGCAGCGCATGAACTTCACTGATAACGGGATTCTCCGCACTCTTGGTGATGACCAGCACCGTTTCCGCCTTATTGCTCATTTCCGTGCCGATATGCCCGCGCACATTGTTGTCGCCTTTATTCAGGTGCAGCACACAATGGATATGCAGGTCGTATTTCGACGACCATTCCATCATCTTGTTGATAACCTCCACCGATTCGCTGGTGCTGTTGATGTCGAGCATCAGGTCGCGGATGCCGTCAATGATGACCAGCCCGTACCCTTTGTTCTGTCGCAGAGCGTAGTCGATGACCTCAATACGCACGGCCGGCGTGTATTCCCGCAGGCAAATGAAATCGAGATTCTCGTTGTCGGTTGTGGTGGGCAGTCCCGCCAGGCGGAGAATACGTTCCAACACGTTATGGCAATGGAAACGGCTCTGTTCGGTGTCCACGTACAAGATCCTGCGCTTGCCTTCGGGCAGATGCGCCCGGTAGTTCAAAACCTGCCGGCCCGCCAGTGACGCAGCGACAATAGCAGAGACATTAAACGTCTTTTTCGCCTTCGCCTTACCCGTCGAAGCGCTAAAATTGCCGAGCGTCGCTATGGTGGAGTTGTCGATCCATATAATCTGGGGCGGAGTCACGTAGGTGTCCGTGGCCTTTATCTGCGATGCCGTGAGAATATCCGACAGGCGATTCTCGTCCAGTTCCGCCCACGAGTTACGGTCAGTTCTTTTTTCGTTTTCCATAGCGCTTCTGGTTAAAGAACGGTTGGGTTGCGGATACTTCCGTCGCCATACGCATGGCATCGTCCACCGTAGGTTCGTAGTTTTGCAAGAGCCATGCGTCCAGCTCTTCCTTCGCGAAGTAAAGCATCTTGCCGCGAGGTTTGTAGTGCGGGATTTCCTTGTTCGATGTGAGTTTGTACAACATACTTTCGGACACGCCGATATACATGCACGCCTCTTGAAAAGTGAAGACTTTCTTGGTCGTGTAAATGGTATTTTCCAGTAAAGCCACACGCTCCAACAGACCTTCCACCGGTTCCAACTTCTTGAGAACCGCTTCTATGGCGGTCAGCCGTTCGCTTAACCGCTCCATGAATGTTGTTCTGTTTTGCATAAAATACATGTTAAAATTAGACAATGGAGAGTTACCTCCGTTATGCAGCGCGCTAACGGAGGTCAAAGTTATGTGATGTGAACCGGACAGCCGGAAATTCCGGCATGATACTATGCACGTATCACGGCAACTATCACTGTTTTATCTTTCACATACTTGGCTTTTTGGCACTTCGTGTCATATTTTCAGCCGACTGATGGCTTTTCGTATGCCGAGGTTTGCCGATGTAATGTTGTTCCTCGCCGCAGAGAGGGCAGACGAGAGGCTTGAAGCGGTAACATATCTTGTGCCGTCTTTGGACAACAGGAACCGCCCCTTGTCGAGAACCGACTGCCAGTGAGGTAGGATAAAGGTGTTTTCGAGCAACGCATCGAACAGAACCGCCACATGGCGGATATTGTTCACACGTATACAGAAATTCTCCTTGCAGGCAAAAAGCGCTTCCATGTCCTCGATGCGGAGAGTGGAAACGCAAAACAGATGATAAGCGTTGGCGCAAGCCACAATACCTGTCATCTGTTCACGGGAAAAATTGCAACCAAAGGAGAGAGGTGGAGCGTTTCTGGAATCTTCTATACGTGAAGAGTCGAACCATACTCCGGCAATGTCGTACTTTTGTTTCAAGGCCATGCACTCCTCGAAAGAAAATGTTTCTGCGGTAAAGAGGCTTTTGACGAGACTTGTACAATCGAGCAACAGCCCTCTGATGATATGAATGTTCATTTCATGGCAATTCCTGCAAACCGCACTGTTGCAGTCGATGTACCGGTGGCTGTTTATAAAGTCATCCACGTAGCGGCCATATCGTTTGCCGCCTGTCATGACGTCTTGAAGATAAAGCTCCCTTGCTTCGGAGAGCAACTCGTAAAATTCTTCCGCTACATCCTGTTCCGTAGCGAAGTGGTGCAGATGTGGTCTCCCTTCAAAAAAAGAGAGGACCTGTTGTTTTGTCCTTTCATGTCGAATTGTTTTTTATGGGTTTATACTTATTATAATAGTGGCATTACTTCGACCATTTGAAATATCGGAGAAAAGCCGGAAATATTTACCTTAAATTGAATTTGACATGTATGACTACATCAGTCGAATAGGCCGTTAACCAAATTGACTGCTTCGTCTTTTTTCTGGTTGATGATTTTGGCGTACACCTGTGTCATTCTCACGGAGGTATGGCCAAGCAGCTTCGATACGGTATAGAGATCCGCACCGAGCGTCAGCATCATGGTCGCGAATGTATGCCGGGCGGTGTGAAAAGTAAAACGCTTGGTGATTCCGGCCGCTTCGGCCCACGGTCTGAGATACTGATTGATATTTGAAGGCAGGTTGAACACAGGATCGTCTGCAGCCTTGTCCTCACGCTCCGGCATCCATTTCAACGCCTCGTTGGAGAGTGGCAGGTAAATCGGTTCTTTGGTCTTCTGCATAGCTACCGCCAGACGGTATTGGCCGTTATCGACAAAGACATTCTTCCATTTCAGGCCGACAATATCGCTGATACGCAGTCCGCAGAAGCAGGAGAACAGATAGGCATTTTTTACCCTCCCTTCCTGCATCGGAGTGGCAATCAATGCCCGTACCTCTTCGATGGTCATATAGGACCGCACGCTTTCCGGCATTTTGGGCTTCTCCGACTTTTCCATCTCGTTAAACGGATTTCTCAACAACCGTTTAGCCCGAACGGCAGCATTCAGGGCGCCATTGAATATCTGATAATAGGTGTTGCGTGTAGAAGCTGCTATCGGCTTTCCTTTAGGGCGGAAGGTTGTCAGCATGTAGTCGATATAGCCTTGGCAAAAAGCGAGGTCAACCCGATCCAATATAAATCTTTCCCCTGCATATTCTTTCAGGATATGGGTAACGGCTTTGATTTGACCGATGCCCTTCTTGTCGCGTTTCTCTTGGTACTCCAGATAGGTTTGCATCCAGTCCAGCAGATAAATCTTATCCGTATGGTTCACGATACCGGCTTCACCACTGGTCAGCTCGATAATACGTTTCGACTTGATGGCATTTGCGGCAGCCATTGTTATTTCATTTTGCCGACGGGTATTGCTGTCCGTTCCCGGAATAAGATACAGCTTCAGGTACTCGTATGTCCGTTTGCCGTTGCGGTATATATCCAGATACAGACTTTTGCTGCCATCGGACAAATCCTTCATCCGAAGACGGATTGGTTCTTTTACTTTTTTAGGCTTCTTTATTCGTGGCATAATCGTATTCTTTCATTCGTTATTTTTCGTATGCAAATGTACGAATTAAAACTGAAATCAAGAAACAAACAAGAAACAAAAATGTACCCAAAAAGAACCAATTAACAGAAAATAGTGAAAACAACTGAAAGAAATAACTACCCTATAAAGAACTGATATAAAGCATATTTAGTTGTATTTATTTGGATTTTATTTTCATCTTTAATATGCCTGTTTGTTTATTGGAAAGTAATAAGTGTTCAGATGGAATAGGGGCGGATTAATTTATGAGATTGAATATAAGATATGAATTTATAACTTATCATATAATAAATAAAAGTAGTATTTTTTCTATATTATATGATAGGTTACGCTATAATTCCAATAATCGTTCCGCCAATGGTACATAATATTTTTGCACTTCTTCAACTGTTGGAGTATGACCGCCAGGAAAGTAGTAGGTATATTTATTATAATGCACTAAAAAAACTCGAAGTGTGCCAGATGGTCATTCTCACCAAATAAAAATGTTACTCGCAAACAAAGGGTGAAAATAGCGTCAAATAGATAAGAAGTGATGTCATCAGAATTTTATTTTTATAATGTTTTTAAAATAAAGTCAAACCGTTATATTTGCATATTATATGATATATTGAGTGAGTTATGACGAAAAGTACGATGGGTACTAAGTTGCCAAGAAAACTGGGTCAGAAGATGCAAATTGTGGGTGAGCAAATCAGACTTGCACGATTGCGTAGAAATCTTAGTGTCGCACAGATTGCCGAACGTGCTACCTGTTCGCCCATTACGGTTTCACGCATAGAGAAAGGTGTACCTACAGTGGCAATAGGTATTTATCTTAGGGTGCTTTATGCGCTTCAGCTGGATAACGATATTCTTCTGCTTGCAAAAGAAGATGCAATAGGAAAGACCTTGCAGGATTTGAGTCTTAAAAAACGAGAAAGAGCATCCAAAAAGAATAAGGTATGAAAAGACTTTATGTATTTGCAGATTTTGATTGACTGAAAGCACCAAGGTTGATTGGAGAGATGAGTTATGAATCTATTCGCGACTCTGAAGGCTATGAATTTTATAATCATTTATTTTAAATATGGCTACAGCATTATTTAGAACTTTTCCTTGTGGTCCAGGTGACTGTATTTTTTTATTAATAACAGATGATAATGGGAATGAATTTCATCTGATGGTAGACTGTGGCTCATATAATAAACAGATAAAAGAATTTGTAGAAAATACGTTGCATAAACGTATAGACTTATTAATTGCCACACACATAGATAACGACCATATTGCAGGATTGTCTACAATGTTAAAGTCTACTCCAGACCTGCAAATTGGGAATATTATATACAATTGTTATCAGCAACCAAAAGAATCTGAAAAAACTATTAATGACTCAATGCAGACCCTCATTAATGAATATATGCAAGAGTTACCTTCCGTAATTGAGGAGAGTGAATATAAGGTTTCTGCTAGGAAAGCAATTTTATTAGCAAAAAGTATATATGATAATAATGACTGGAAAAATGTTTGGTATACCAATTATATAACAGTCGATAGCAAAGACTTTGAACTAAAAAGTGTTGATGGTTTTAGTTTTGGGAAATTAGTATTCCTATCTCCAACTAAAGAAGCTTTTGATAAACTTGATCAGAAATATCAGAAAGCATTCTTGAGATATTTTTATAAAAGAAAAGAAAATAATTACATCAATGAGGCGAATATTTTCGAGCTCTTGACGTTGTTACAACAATTAGAAGATTATGATATAACAGATTCTCAGCCAACATCAAACTCAGATATTACAAATGAATATCTGAATAGAATAGCAAAAATAGAGAAAGAAGATGAATCAGAGGAAAATATTGCATCTATAGCATTTATTTGGGAATATAATGATGCTCGTATCCTTTTTTTAGGGGATGCAGCTCCCAAGGTTGTTATAGAAACGATAAAAGAAAAATATACTGGAAGATTGCCATTAAAGCTATTGGTAACAAAAATGTCACATCATGGCAGTATGTATAGTACTAGTTTACAGCTGTTTGAAACAATAAAAACCAGACATTATATATTTACAGGCGGAAACCAAAAGGAAAGACCTTCAGAAGCTACTATAGCAAAGATTCTCACTAGTAGTTTAGATGGAAATGAACAATTGCACTATTTACATTTTAACCACAAAAATCCAATTACAGAGCGTTATGTAAATGCTCCAATAAAAATAAAAACAGCCTTGAATTTTGAGGCAGATTACAATCAGATAGATGCATTTAAAATTTGAAACAAGAAAAATTCTGTTCAATGCTATTGTCCCGTTACAATGCGGTAGTGAACATGCAACGGCGTTCTTTGTTGGTGAAGATACGTTGTTAACAGTACGTCATGCGGTCATAGACCATTTGTACAACAAAGAAACTCCTGTGTTTATAGATATGGGAGAGTCTATTTTATGTGAAGTTGAAGAATTAGGTGGCCATAATGATGTTGTGATTCTGAAATGTACAAAACATATTCCTCATGAAACATTGCAGCTTCTTGCAGCTGAATTCAATGAAGATTTGGAATTGAAGGTAATAGGCTATCCTTCTGAACTAGGAAATAATAAAGATCTTATTTCCTTATCTATAAGAAACCGGCAACAAGTTCATAGACTAGAATATGATATTGTTGTAATTCGAGAAGATACTCTAGCTTTGTATAGCTATAAAGGATTCTCAGGTTCTCCTGTTATAAATGAATTTGGTTCTGTAATAGGAATAATGACCCGAAGTGTTTCACAAACATTGGGGTATATATCCATCAGACAATTGACAAGTCCTTGGCTTGACAAAAAAAATATACCATACAAACAAGATCATTTTTCAGAAGATACATCAACTTATGGTCGTAGAACAAGCCAAAATCAAATATATAAAGCAATAAAGTTAGCCGGTAATAGATATAATCCTAAACTCCATCAAGACATCAGTGACTTCAGCGTTAAACTTTATAACTTTATAAATAAAGATGGATTTGAAAATGTAAAAAAACAATGTGAAAAGTATAGACAATGGTTTTTGTCTTCGAAAAGGACTTTCAGAGATGAGGTTCAGAAAATATTAAAACAAAATGAAGCATATAAAAAAGAGTTTCCATCTTTAAGAGAAAAAGATGATGAATTATGGGCTTTTTTTGAACTTTCAGAGAATTCTGAAGAAAGTTCTGAAAGAGATTTTTATATAGAAAATTTACCTAATTATCAAAAATTCAGTGAAACAATAAACGATTACTACAAAAAGGTCATTATTGTAAGAGGTAATGCAGGGTGTGGTAAAACCCATTTTTTATGTCATGAAGCCCAGAAGTTATGCAAACAAATAAATGTATATTTATTATTTGGAAGTCAGTTCACTGCTTCTGAAGAGATAATACCGCAAATATGTAAATTGCTCAATTTTGATAAAACAGACTTAAATCTGTTGGACGATAAAATGAAACAAAATGATAGTATCGCTTTACTAATAATAGATGCGCTTAATGAGGGTGCGGAAGACAGTTATTGGAAGAAGCAGCTTCCTGTGTTATACGACACAATAAACAACTGCAATAACATTAAGTTGATACTTTCTGTACGTTCTCAGTCTGATGATTACCTGTATTCTACCTTTGCAAAGAACAAAAATGTAGAAGATATGACAATAGATGGATTTTCCGATGTCGAGAAAGCTACAAATGACTATTTTAAAGAATATAGGATTGAAAATCCAGAGAATAAAACCATTATGCAACGGTACAAATCAGATTTTAAAAATCCGCTTTTCCTTAAAATATTTTGTCAAGCAGCAAAAAGTTATGGAATAAATAACGTGATTGATTCTCCGAGATCAAACTTATATGTATATTATATATTGGAGAAAAATGCAGATATATGCCGTAAAGTTGACGAAGATGAATATCGTTATATCACTATAAAATTTTTAATGGATTTGGCAAACTATTCACTAAATTATAGACATTGCTTACCAGTTCCACGTGAGAAAGCTCGAATTTATGCTGATAGAATATGCCGTAATAGGACTTGGAGTAATAATCTCCTGAATGTTTGTCTAAAAGAGAATGTTTTGTTGCCAATCATTAATAATAATTACAATTGTGTACAATTTGAATATGAACAATTAGGTGATTTTCTAAAAGTAGCAACTATCAAAAATAGCAAACGCAATGAACAAAGTATTCGTTCTTTCCTTTTAGATGAGAATAAAAAGCATTCTTCACGTTATCTAGAACATTTTATTATCGCTTTATTGTCTGAGTGGGATTTTTCAGATGCCTTATTATTAGACAATACATTTACAAACACATTCAAGAAAGAACTGTTTGAAAGTATTAAATTGCAAAATATCAATAGAGAAAGGATTGCTAAATGGAGTTTAGAAAATAGAATTTACGAGCCATACAGCATTCTTGATTTAATCGATTCGTTGTCTGTTGATAATATAAGAGTTTTTAATAGTGCAATGCTTGCCATGACCATGTATGAACGCGATATGAAATGGTCAGTTTATATAGGTGATTTGTATAAAGAATATTATGAAGATGACTTCAGACAGCGTATAGGCTTTCAAATTCACTCTGAAGATGATGCATACAAAGCTTGTATTTTATTCTTGTGGATGTGTACTTCTCCTCATCCACAAGTTAGACATATTATCCTAAGACGAATAGTATCAATAATGAAAAAATTTGGAAATACAGGTTTTGTATCATTACTCATTGAGGATTTACATACTTGTAATGACCCATATGTATTACATATTCTATATGCTGCTGTGTATGGTTACTCACTTATATCTCGAGATAAAAATGCAATATCAGAGATAGCGAAAAAAATTAAACAGAGTCACTATAGTGATAGAGCTCAGGCACCATTAGATATTATTGTTAGACATTGGACATTATCACTTTTAGCATTTTCTAGAGAATTAGGAAACGAAGATTTGCTATCACAAGTACAACCACCATATGAATCTATGAATCCCAATGGATTAATTATTGATGAATGGGATGATATTACTGAAAATTATTTTGGCACATCATATCCATCACAGTTGCTTTATGAGTCTATTAATGGTTTTGAAGATTTTAACAGATATATTATAGGAACCAATAGTCGGAATACAAGTAATATATATATTAACGAAAAAGAGGGGCAAACGTCTTTTGTTCTTCTTGATGACATTCTTTTAATGATTAATAATCTCATTAAACATGAGTACAACTGGACTGATGAGATTGGAGTATTATTTAAGGACAGCTATTCGTCAAATCGTTTCAAGAATAAGACAGAGCGTATAGGAAAGAAGTATCAATGGTTAGCATTGTATAAAGTTGAAGCCTTACTAAGTGACCATTGTAAAATGACAGATGGTTATAAAGATAGATATAACAGTAACATATATGATGATTTACCAAGTATTCCTTTTCCATGGTATTCTGATGTTATTCCATATATAGACCCTACAATGACAGATGAAGATAAATGTGGAATGGAACCTCAAGAAGATGGCTCATTAAACATTGGTGAAAAAATGTCGGACGATGATTGGATGGATCGTAAGTTTCCGTTACCATTGCCAGTATTCATTATAACAAACAAACAAGGTATCCAATGGTTGGTACTTAAATCTCATCAATCATGCGATCAGGTTATAACAAAATTAAATAGAGAACTTTTCTTGTTCGTAGATTCCATCTTTATTAAAGAGGAGGATATTCATGCCTTTAATAGCTGGGCAAAAGACAAAAATTTTCATGGAGGGTGGATGCCGGAAAGTCATGGCGCGTATGAATTTCTTTGGAACGAATATACATGGTCTGATAGATATAAGCGAACTAAATGTTATGAATATGAGAAACGACCGCATGGTTGTCCATGCGATATTATAATTTCGAATAAAGGACAACTCCAAGAGAATTATGACGGTTTGAGAAATGCCGATAATTTTCTATCGACAGCTTATGCTCCCAATGAAGGGTTAATGAATAAATTAGATTTATATACGGCAGAAAGAGGGGTTGTGAGAAAGAAAAAAACAGATGAGGTAGTTTCTATGAACTTCTGTAAAAAAGGATTTAATGGAATTGCAATAAGAAAAGATATTTTGGATCATTACCTTCAAGATGAAAAATTAGTATTAATATATTATATATCTGGGGAAAAATTCTTGCATGACGGACATTATCAACCCAGAAGTACAAGATACGATTTATCTGGTTGCTTTTTTTATAATGGAAATGATATAAAGCCTATTCAATCTATGTACATCGCAGAGGACTCTTATCAAAAGTTGAAACGATGGAAGGAAGAAGAATCAGAAAAAGATGAATTTCCATTTGAATGGTAGTGTAAAATAAAGCGCTATAAAATAATCTGTGCCATGTTTTTTCTTTGTAAGAACTCATTGGGCTGTACCTGTACCAAGAGGCAAGATTATCTGTCCAGACGAGAGTAAATTATAAAAATTTAAACAAGTAGCCATCTTCATGGCGAGTTATTATGAGGTTGTATCCCAATTGGTCAGTGATATTTCGATATGTATTTTCTTAGTTTATAATTTAATAACTACGAATTAAATTTAGTATTATAATGTAATTATTTTGAATTAGATCATTTTAGAAAACAATATAATTGCAGTAGTTACCAATATTAAATGTGTATATTTATTTATAAATCAATTTATAATATGCATATAGTCTATAAAAGTAAACCGATGCCTATTCATATTGATGAATATGAGCATAATTCATTTGAATATGATAAATGGATCATATCAGATGATTATAGGGAATCAAAATATTGTTATGAATATCGAATTATAGTTTCTACAAAAAAAACTATAAAAGATTATAATGATTTAATATATGATTCAATTTTAACATCAAGTTTTGTGGAAAAACTAACGATGTTGCTTAAATATGTCTTAGGAGTTTCTTTAAATTCCCCGCATAATCAAATATTTCACAAAAGGGTTAGAGCTGTAGACTTTAGAGAGTTACCTAAAGGTTGGGAAGCTAATATTGCTGAAATTGATACATTTTTAATGGAAACGCTTTCTTCATTTGCACGAGCTGTTCCTATTCCTATTAATGGAAATATGAAAACTTCAATTTTGGATGAATTATATATTGCTCTTAATAATTATGATTCTTTGGATGAGGAAATCAAAGATTTGATAGCAGTACATAATAGTGCTGTTGAGTCTGACGAAAGAGCGTGTTATTTAATTATGGGTAAATTAGTTGACATGATTAATTGGTTATATCCATTAAATCATAGAATTGATAGGCGAATTAAAGAAATCTTTCCTGAACTAATTCCTTTCTTTGGAGATACTACAATAAAAGATTTAATGGGAATTGCTAATTCAAGAAAAGAAACAAGGCATTATAATGCGTCACCTCAATTACCTCATCCAACATTAACAAATCAAGAAGCTGAATTATATTTTCAGCGTATAGATATTTTAGCTTTAGACATTGTTAGAATAAGACTTGGATTACCTAAAATTGCTGTGGAGAATGGAAGTAGTAAATAAATAGGGAATTCTGAAAATCGGAATTCCCTATTGTGGTATTTAGAATTATTTCAACGAAATTTTATTCGCCGTCTCTCGTTTCTTGGAATTGACCAAATCAGCATAAATCTGTGTGGTCGAAACATTTTTGTGAGTAAGCATTTTTGATACTGTGTAAATGTCTGTGCCTAAAGAGATTTGTATGACGGCGTACGAATGACGGAAACAGTGGAAGGTTATGTGTTTTTTGATTCCGGCTTCCGAAATCCATTGCTTGAGAGGCTGATTCGTCATAGCTCTGGTCAGTCCTTTAAATACACGACCAGAACCAGGGATACCACATAGTTCCAATGCCTCGTTACTGATGGGGAGAGTCGCTTCCGTTTCTGTTTTTTCCGTACAAATTCTGATGTAATAACCATTGTCAGGACCGACTTCAATATTATCCCATGTTAGTTGTAAAATATCACTGATACGAAGACCGGTCATACAAGAGAATAATGAAGCTTGTTTCAGTACAGGAATCTTGCATGGTGTAGCGGCCAGTTTCTTGACTTCTGCTAATGTGAGATACTGCTTTTTGACTTCTTTCCATTCAATCTTGTCTATGAAGTCATTCAGATTTTCACGTAGCATCTTCTCTTGATAAGCTATTTTCAGTAATGCACGGAAAGTTGAAAAATAGCCAGCTGCCGAATTCCTCGAAACACTGATATTAGGATGACGGATCTGTTTACAGTTCAGTAGATACTGCCTAAACTTCTGGCAAAGCTCCACCGTTACATCTCCGAAAGTGCAATAGCCGTTTACAAACTTTTCAAAATGCTGGTAAACGCAGTCCCATTTGTGATACTTCAGTTTTGCTTTTTCACGAAAATAGGCAAGGAAGTCAGCTTTCATTTTGTGCTTGTCAAGAAATCCAAATTCTTCATTGACGATTGCCTGTACTCTGATACAACGAATGGCTTCAGCCTTACTCAGCATCTCATTGTTGAAATCACGTTCAATCTCATTTTTAGGACGGGCATAGATATAAATGCCAAGATATTCCCTGCGACTCATTTTCATTGTGTACGGATTGCGAATAGCCGGATAATAGTCCAGGTAGAGAGAAATTCTGCCGTTACTGATAACTCTTTGTCTCAATGTTACGTTAGTACATGTAAGTGCCATAAGATTAATGTTTTTGGTTGATAAATTATTATTATCGGTACAAATTAAACTGGTGTTTTCTTGGTGAATACTCACACCGGAAAATAACTTATACCAGGATTATTCAATGATAGGATCTTCGAACAAATTATCGAGCTCAGCTTTGGATATAAGAGTATACTTTCCCTTCTTAATCTTGGGAATTTGATGATACTTGGTATAATGGTATAGCTGGTCTCTTGTTATTTTGAATTTTTCCATAGCCTCTTGAACTGTGTAGTATTTGGGTTCTTCAGCCTGACGTATTCCCTTAGCTATATCGAAGTGCTTTTTTGAATAATATACGGTAATACCAACTTTCTTTTTCGGAATGGCATTTTTATAAACAAAAGAGTATATAGCGTTAAGGCTCATTTGAAATTTGTCCTGAACTTCTTGCACACTGTACCATTCTGTAATGTCTGCATCTGGAGCCTTCGAGGAAAAATAAGCATCAACATGCTTTTTACTCCAGTAAGTCTTACCACGGTTGAATGTCTTTGGAATTTTATTCTTCTTAGACATAACAAAAATCCATGATTCACTTACATTGAATTTTTTCATTATTTCGGCTGTAGTATAAAATTCTTTGATAGGTAGAGTGTCCTTGGGCATTCTAAATTCATAAGGATGCCGTTTTAACATCTCATCTATATCAGAGCGTTTGACGAAAGATAATCTACTGCTAATTTTTGAAGCTTGAAGGTATCCTTTATAGACCATCTTATAGACTGCTTGTCTGGTAATACCTAAAAGAATTCCAACCTCTGAGAAAGATAGAAACTCTTTATCCTTAATTGTGATGATAGGTAGTTCCTCAATCCTATTTTGAGTATTCTCTTCAGTAGCCTTAATGTTTTTCTCTCTTTCTCTTTTTTTGTAAGCTAAATTTGCACACCTGTGAGAGCAGTACTTTGTACTTATTTTTTGTGCTTCGAATCGTGTTCCACACCATTCGCAAATCTTTTTAATTTTAGTGTTACTTGCTGGCATATTACTCAAATTTTAAATGTTTATTTCGCTTTATTTCTCCCGTTATGTGTCAACTATCGTAAATCTTAGTAAACCATAGTCAACTTTCTCCACAATCTGTCCAGCGTAAAATGCCAGAATTTTGCTTCGTGGTACAAAAACGGTACAAAAAGATGATGTACAAAGCTTATAAATGACTAATATTGACAGTAGAGCAACAAAAAAGGCGCCCCGTAAAGAGCGCCATATCAATCGATTATAATCAATTTAATTCATTGATAATCAGATAGTTACTTGCCGATGCAGAAAATATAAATTGATTTGTAATATATTGATATTTAGTATGCTTTTCCCTATTATTTATATGAAGAGGGACAAACTGGGGACAAAATTTATACAAAAATAACACTAAAAAAAGAAAACATAATTTTTTGGAACTAAGTAATTCTCAAAATCGTATGCTAACCAAAAGAAAAAGGAAGAATTCTCTGCATAGTTATCATAATCTGATACCTAGTAGTATTAATTCTAACCCAGATTCAAGATGCATAGAGTGCCGTTTATTAGAGAAAAGAAATTATAGGTTTAGTCTAGTATCTTGTATATTTAAAAAGGTTCTAAACCAAACATTATACAACTTCATAATGACTGATATTGGTTAATAGAATCTTGTATTTTCTCTTTTCGCCAGCAATATTATTTATCTTGATGCCTTTCTTTATTTTTAATGCGTGAAATTTTCACGTGAAATTTTCACATTTCTGGTTGTTTTAATTATCTTTGCATTGAGATAGGTTAATGTCTCATTGATATTACTGTTTGATTATTTTATTAAATACTATTTTATGATACTGCGTGTTATATTGAAGAATTTTCTGTCATTCAATGATGAGGTTCAGTTTGATATGTTTCCTAATATGAAAAGGACAACCTTGTCTAACCATATTACTATGCTTAATGAGAAACTGCCTGTATTGAAAATGGCTGCTATATATGGAGCCAATGGCGCTGGAAAATCCAATTTGTTAAAGGGTATCAATTTCTTGAAAGCAATAGCTTTGAACAAAAGTTTTCTCGACAAGGATACCTTTGGTAAGTACATCTTTGCGTTAAAAGAAAATACAGGAACAGAACCTATGGAACTGACAATAGAGTTTGAGACAAAAACAGGAATTCCATATATATACTCTGTGGAAATTATGAATACTGGGATTGTTTCCGAAATACTACAGATTTCCGGTTTGGGTTCGGAAGAAAACCATAATGTTTTCACTCGCAAAGAGGGCAAAATCGAATATGCAGTTACGCCTTCAGAGGAAGTAGGCAATATGGTTTTGGGATGGATAGAAAAAAATCCATTTTCCAGTCTTTTGACTATAAACAATGATATGCCGGTATTGACGGATGAAAATATTAGTATTGCACAAAAATGGTTTGAGGACGAACTTACAATAATTGGCTTGCATTCTTTCAATCCTGCACTGATTGGAATATTCAAGAGCAACAAAGAAATCAATCAATTTGCTTCGGATATATTTAAGGTACTTGGTCTTGGTATTAACAGAGTTAATGTCGAAACAGAAAATTTTGAAGATTGGATGAGTACCCATGACATCAGTAATCTACCTATGGACAAACTTAAAGAAATGCGTTCCGGAGTGTTGTCGGAGGTCGTTGATTTCAGAAATACAAGATCTATTAGTGTAGAAGATGGAGTGCAGAAGATAAGTCAAATGCTATTCCAGCAATTTGGTAAAAACGGATTTTCAAAGGATATGGATATCCAGGCACAGTCTGACGGTACGGTTAGATTACTGTCGCTTGTTCCGGCATTATATGATGCAATGAAATCCGCCAAGACGGTAATCATAGATGAACTCGATCATAGCATACATTCACATTTGGTCAGGGAACTTGTCCGTTATTTTTCCTCACAGGACACCAATGGACAACTTATTTTTACAACGCATCAGACCTGTTTGCTAAATCAGGATTTTTTGCGCACCGATGAAGCTTGGATGGTTGAAAAGAAGGATGGTGGGAGTCATATGTATTCATTAAACGATTTTAAGATTCACAACACAATTAATATTGAGAACGGATATATGGAGGGGCGTTATGGCGCTATTCCTTTTATTGGTGAATTGAATATGTAAAATGTTAATATTGTTATGGATTTATCTAAATTTACATATTCAAAAAAAATACTCAAGATTAACTCCTAAATAGCTTGTACATCAGTCTATAACCCAAAATAAGGAGAATTGTCAGGTATATGAAACATCAGGAGTGTCTTCTGCTTACCAAAAGCCTGAAGGGATTCTTTCCACCAGTCTTATATTCGTACTCTCTGGGGGGAAAGGATTTTCTTCTGGAATTGATTAAACAGCGTGAGCTTAACTCTTTAAGAGTTGTATTTATGTCTGAAAAAGGACAAGGATTACAGCCATATCAGATGCAAGAGAAGTGGGAATAAATACAGTTGACAGGAGAAATAAAAATAGAATCGCAGCTTTTTCCAACTGGATACTATGGACAAAGTATTTCTCCTTTCGGATGTAGATGAATTCTATGATCAGTTGGAGAAAATATTTAAAGGTAATCAAACCGATGTACAAGGTAGATGGGTCGTGAGCAATCCTTGTTTTGAGATTTGGTTGTATTATTGTTATTTGGATAGTCCAGAAAAAGTTCTTGGATGCTTGAAAACAGAACCTATTACTACTCGGAGCAAAAAAATGAAGGCCTTGGGTAACACATTAGTCAGTGGAGGGTTGAACCCTTGTTTGGCATTTGAAAATATGTTGAATGGAATAGAACACTGTATTGCTTACTATGCTGAGGATGATAACAGAATAACTGTCTTGTATGCGACACAAATGCATGAAATGGTTCAGTACCTTTAGTCAGCATAAAAGAAATTTCAACAATATTTCATTTCTACATAATTTTGCACACAATCATGCGGATATGATTATGTGTATAGATAACGATTATCTGCTGATTTTCAGCATGTTATTTTTTGAATCAGCAAATGTAATAGATGCTGTATGCATATTTTTGAGAAAATATCTCAAAAATATGCATTATATGAATTGAATTTTGTACCTTTGTACTCAAAAACAGTTATGAAAAATAATTGAAACACTTAAAAGTCAGATATATGTTACTTGAATTTACAGTTGAGAATTACAGGTCGTTTTATAGGAAAAAGACCTTAGTATTGGAGGCCGATAAAGCTTTGAAAGAATGTACTGAAACGAACTTGTTTGACTGCAATAAATATACTCTGCTTCGTTCGCTTGCGCTGTATGGTGCCAATTCAAGTGGGAAATCCAATCTTGTCAGTGCGATGCACGCAATGGCGAGTTGCGTGTTGTTTTCGGTGAAGTTAAATGACAATGAGCAATTGGAATATGACCCATTTCTTCTTTTGAAGGACAATCACCATCCCTCTATGTTTGAGATTATATTTTTGAAAGGAGAGTATTGTTACAGATATGGATTCAGGTATAATCTGGAGCGTATCGTTGAAGAATGGTTATTCCGGAAAACAACACCTCGTTCTAAAGAGCAGATGATGTTCGTAAGAAACGAAGATGGGATTTGTGTAGATGAGAATAATTTCCCGGAAGGAGTCGGATATGAAGAAAAGACCAATGACAACCGTTTGTTCCTGTCATTATGCCAACAGTTAGGCGGTGAAATATCTCGTCAGGTTATTTCTTGGTTTCAATCGGACTTTAATGTGATTTCTGGATTGAATAATCAACAATATAGAGCATATTCAAAATTATTTTTTCACAAAAAAGAATCTTTGAGTGTTGATGCTCTCAACTTCTTCCAGAAATTGAGACTTGGATTTAACAACATTCTTACTCATGAGGAAGAACCCAATATTCCTCAGGACTTGCCTATGGAATTACGAGCACTCTTCCAAAGAGAAACGCAAGGCAAGAAGAGTATTGAGTTGGATTCTATACATAACGTATATTCAGATAAAGGTAATATAGTAGGTACAATTAACTTCTCGTTTGAAGATAGGGAATCTTCCGGTACAAATAAGTTATTTGATCTTTCGGGACCGATATTCGAAACGCTTTATTCTGGGAGCGTGCTTGTCATCGATGAGCTGGATGCAAAAATGCACCCTCTGATTTCTCAGTATATTATTGAATTATTCAATAATCCGGAAACAAATCCAAAGAATGCCCAATTGATATTCACTACCCACGATACGCACTTACTTTCTCAGAAAATTTTAAGACGAGACCAGATATGGTTCACGGAGAAAGATTCTAAAGAGCAGACGGATTTGTATAGTCTGATTGATATCGTACTCCCAGACGGGACCAAACCTCGTAATGATGCAAATTATGAGAAAAACTATATCGCCGGTCGTTATGGTGCCATTCCTTATATATTGAATGATTAATAATGTAAGGCTATGGCAGCAAAGAGAATAAAGATAGATAATGCTTCTTCAAAATTTAGGAGGCAATCGCAAAAGAGAGAACAGAAAGTCATACGTTGCTCTGTGTTAATTGTGTGCGAAGGGACAAAGACTGAACCTAATTACTTTGAAGCTTTTGCCGAAAAGCAACAGGGGGTAATTGTATATGACATCGAGGTTAAAGGGCTTGGGCGTGGAACAAAAGATGTTGTGGAGAAGGCCATTGATCTTAAAAATAAGAATAACTATGACCGTGTTTGGGCTGTTTTCGATAGGGATGAATTTCCTGCAAAGGATTTCAACGAAGCCATTGCGATGGGACAAAAAAATAGCATTGAGGTAGCCTGGAGTAATGAAGCATTCGAATTGTGGTATCTATATCATTTTCAGAATGTAATAACAGGAGTGTCTCGAAAGGATTATGAAGAGAAGATTTCAACAGCTGTAAATGCTTCTCCGAAATATAAATCGAAGAAAAAGTACAGATACGCCAAGAAAGATCCTAACAATTATAAGATAATGACTACTTACGGCTCAATGGAGTCCGCCTTGCGGTATGCGGAAGCGAAGCATTTAGAATATGCAGATTCACGTTATGCAAATCAAAATCCTTGCACTACGATTTATCAGCTTGTACGGCAATTGTTGGGACGAGATGAGAAACTGAATGCTGAACTGATCGCAAGGATTGGGGAAAATGAATTATAGAACTTCAATGATTCAATGGTGGTGTTTTGTGTGTAAAGATAAATAACACCTTAAAAGTGTTTGAATGTAATATTTAAGACACTGATGGATTTTAAACAAAATAATTTCGAATAACATTTATGCAAGTAGAAGAAATAACACAAATATTACGAGAGTCACCAAGCGTACGACTCATAAAATCAAGAAGTGTGGATTTCTTCTTGTCTTTTGTCATTGAAGCGTTTGAAGGACAGGCGGCTATAATGCAGGAACGCTTGCACATGCTACTGGAGAACCGACTGGATGAGCAGGAAAATACGTTGGTGGAGGATGATTCTGAAATGACGAGACTAGTAGAGTCTAACGAACAGAAAGCGAAACGGCTCATCAAAGACTGGACAGACAAGGGATTCTTGACCAATTATCAGAACGAAGAGGGAGAGGTGATATACGAGATTTCGTCACACACAAGCAAATTGATAGATTGGGTGGTGAGCTTGAAAAAAGAAGATTACATCGGTACTGAATCAAAGTTCAAGACACTGTTTTCCCAACTGAAGGAATTGGTGGAATACTCGAACGAGGACCGTGAGAAGCGACTAGAATTGCTTCGAACCAAAAAAATGGAGATAGAGCATCAGATTCAGCGGCTGGAGATGGGCGAAGAGGTCGAGGTTTACGAGGACTACCAGATAGAACCACGATACAACAGTTTGAACAAACTGGCGAAGGAACTGCTGAGCGATTTCAAAGAGGTGGATGACAACTTTAAGGGGATTATCAAAGAGATATACGAACGTCAGACAGAAAATGCAGAGAAGAAAGCTTTGTTGAACTACATCTTTGATGCATATGGCGAACTAAAACAATCGCAACAAGGCAAAAGTTTCTATGCATTTTGGGAGTTTCTGCTCTCGGCCGATCTGCAGAAAGAATGGGACGAGTTGGCTGGTGCACTCTACAAAACGCTGGAAAATAGAGGCATTGATGCACATGACATGTTTCTCAAGGAAATGAAAAAGCATCTGTTTGACGCTGGTGAGAAGGTTGCGAAAACCAACGACCGCATGAGCGAGAAACTGAGTCGAATCATTCGCCAGAACGGACATATGAATGCTGAGGCGACAAAGCAAGTAATCAACGATATAAAGAAACTACTCATCGAAGCCAGCAGACGGAAAGAAAAGCCAGATGCTTCGCTTGAATACGAAACCATTGACATCAATCTGCCGCTGGAGCGCCCTCTTACCCTCACACCTGTAAAAGAAACTGTGTATAAGGATAAGCCTGACATAGCCGGACTGAGTCTGGCTGATTTGGAGAGTATTGGTAAACTCTACAATCCGTATCACATCGACCGAAAGGTGCTGAGAGACCGCATCAACGAGGTGTTGAACGACAGACAGCAGACGACCCTGGCAGAGGTGATAGAGCGGAACGAAGGCGTGGAGAAAGGTCTGTCGGAAGTGTTTGGATACATTGGCGTGCTGAAGGAATATAAGACGGTGGTAAGCGAAGAACGCCAGCAACATATTATTTTTACAGAAAATAAAACCATATCAATTCCCGAAATTATAATAACAAGATGAACGCAGCAAATATACAACCATACAGCAGGGCTGTAGTGAAACTGTTGAAAGGCATCGTAGAGAAAGACGATGTAGTTTGGAATGATTTACTCGACTACCAAAGCGAGATTCAGGACTATATCAGTGTGATGGGACTGGAACTCATCGTGAAAAAGGATGAAGGTTTTGCCTTTGTCAAGCAAATGAAATTGGACGAAGACAAAACATTGAACATGGTGTCGAGAAGGTCGTATGGTTTTGAGGTTTCGGTGATACTCATCGTGTTGAGGCAGATACTCGAAGACTTCGACAGCAATCCAACAGAGTCGCAGGCTTCGGACAAGTATGTAACTGCTACTGAAATAAAGGAAGAGGCAGAATTGTTTCTTCCCGCCACATTCAATCGTGCCAAGTTTGAGAAAGATCTTGACCGCTATATAGACAGCATAGCAGGCTTTGGTTTCCTGGTGGAAGCAAAGCATATTGAGGGTGAGAAGCGCTATAAGATACATCGCATCATCAAGGATAAGGTGACACTGGACGATATATTAGAATTTAAAAACAAACTTAATGACTATAATGCAGCAGATGAACCTATTTAATACCAGTTCGGAAGTGGCAGGCTTTAAGCTTGACTATTTGGAAGTGTGGAATGGGGAACCTTTGACAAAAAAGTGTACCATATGAATTTGCATGGTAACAACTCGCTATTGACCGGAGCAAACGCCTCGGGCAAGAGTACGCTGATAGATGCTCTGCTCACGCTGATGGTGCCACTGAAGCGCCAACGATTTTACAATCAATCATCGGGTGTGGAGAAGAAGGGCAACCGTACAGAGGAATCGTACTTCTTTGGCAACTATGGCAATCAGCAGCAGGAGGGTGCAGCGAGCACAACCACGCTGAGATTGCGCGACAAAGGGGCTCGTTCGGTATTGCTTGCATCGTTCTGCAATGTGGACAAGCGCGTGGTGACGCTGTTTCAGGTGCGCTACTACACTGGCGAGGAACTAAAGGTACTGTTTGGTGTAGCCCGAGAGTCGTTGACTATAGAGCGTGACTTTTCAGAGTTTGACTTGCATGGCGATTGGCGCAAGCGACTGACGAAAAAATACAATACGAATGAAACAAAACGCACGATAGAGTTTTTTGATGGTCCGGTGGCATATGGCGAAAAGATGATAACCCTCTTCGGTATGCGTTCGGACAAGGCGCTTACACTCTTCAATCAGATAGTGGGTGTGAAAGTGTTGGACGATCTGGACAGTTTTATTCGTACGAATATGCTCGAGGAACTGCCGGCTGAGGAGAAGTATCAGGAACTGAAGGACAACTTCCAAAATCTGATGGAGGCTAAGACTAATATCGATAAGGTGAAGGAGCAGATTGCCCAACTGGAACCTATCAATGCATTGACAGAGGAACTGAAGGAGATAGACATACGCATAGTTGAAATGGAGCAGGAGAAGAGTGTGGCAGCCTATTGGTTTGCTGCGCGAACGGTGGATTTGTGCGACAAGGAGTTGGTGTGCTGCAAGAGCGACTTGAGGAAACTGGAAGATAGGTTGAAGGAGTTGAAGGTGCAGAAGGGTGAGCTGGAACAAGAGCAAATGCGCTTGACGGTGGCTATTGAGAAGGACGAGGTGGGTCAGCAGATACATGAAATTGAAAAGGAAATCAATCAGAGAGTGAGGATACGTGATAACCGCAAGGCCAAAGCCGAAGAATACGATAAGTTGGCAAAGCTGGTGAAGATGGAACAAAGTCCTGATGTAGAGGTATTCGAAATTAATCGTGCGACCGCCAAACGCGAGAAAGATGCTCTGCAAGTGACGATTGACAGGCAACTTATGGAAGAGAAGCGTCAGGCACAAAACCGTCAGGATGAAATCAGTAGCAACATAGAAGAACGAATGGCCACCATACGCTATCTGCAGCAGCATAAGAACAATATATCCGGTCGTGTGGCTGAGATTCGTGATGAGATACTGGAAGCTGTTGGTGCAACTACCGAAGAGATTCCATTCATTGGTGAACTGATATGTGTGAAGGATGATGAGCGTGATTGGGAATATTCCATTGAGCGTATTCTTCACAATTTTGCATTGCGGTTGGTAGTGCCGGAGAAGTATTACAAGCAGGTAAATGAGTATGTGAATGGTCATAATCTGCGAGGTCGTATCGTGTATCAGCGATACCAGGGCGCAGAGACTATTCGTGAGTTTGAGGATAGGACATTGAAAGCGGATTCGTTGCTCCGTAAGCTTGAATACAAGCCAATGTGTTTGTATTTGGATTGGCTTGAGGACAGGTTATTTGCTGAATTCAACTATAGTTGTGTTGATTCGCTTGCGGACTTCAACCATCTGCAAGAGAAAGCAGTAACAAAAGAGGGGCTGATAAAGGCGAGAGGTGGTAAGCATGAGAAAGACGACCGACCAGAGATACGAGGCAAGGAACACTATGTGCTTGGCTGGGATAACAAGGAGAAAATTGCCGTGTTACAGGCAGAGGTGCGTCAGTTGCAGCAGGAAGAAAAGATGACAGCAGCTAAAGTCCGTAAGCTAGAGGAAGACATAAAGAATGCTCAGAAGAAGCGGGAAACCTATTTGACGCTGTTTAGTAAATACGATAAATTTGATGATATCGACTGGCAGTCGTGTGTACTAGTCATTCAGCAAAAGCAAGAACAGAAACGACAACTGGAGGAAGCCAATAATCGGGTGAAGATTTTACAGGAGCAATTGGCGGGGGTGAGAAAAGAAATCGGTTTACTTGATGATGAGAACAATGAAGCTATCAAAAAGAAAACATTATCGGAGAATCGTGAGAATAAGCTCAAAGAAAGGAGAAACGAAAGTAATTCAGCTTTGGCTCAAATAGGCGTAGTTGATACGGATACTTTTGAGTCTCAACACACAGATTTACTGAATGTGGCATTGGAGGATTTGAACGGAAAGCGTGACACGTTACAACATGAGATCGATTTAGCTTTGCAGAAACAGCGTGAAACGAAGAGTCGCAAGAATAGCGATTTGAAGAACCTGATTTATCGCTTCAAGAATCCCGCAGAGGAAATTACCATGAAGTATCACGATTGGCGTTCGGATGTGAGCCGTTTGCCCGAAGCCGTGGAGTTTATGGGCGAATATCAGGCCTATTACCAACGATTGCTTGACGAAGATTTACCAGGGTTTGAATCGCGCTTCAACAAGTATTTGCAGGAGAATATCATCAACAAAGTCAGTGCATTCAATGTATTCTTCCAAAACTGGTGTCAGTCTATCACCAAGACCATCGACCAATTGAATTCGTATCTTATAGGCATTGATTTCAAAGATGCTCCAAAGACTTATATCCAGTTGGTAGCAACCAAACGATTGAATGTGGATGTGAAGGAGTTTCAAAACCTGCTGAGCAGTGCAATACCTAATATTCATGAGATGAATTCAACAATCGATGGAAGCAAGATTCATTTCGAACAGCATATTGAACCGCTGATGTCTCGCTTACAGGTCGAATCATGGCGAAAGTCGGTGATGGATGTGCGTGGATGGTACACATATAAGTCGGAGGAGTTTTACCAAGACGATGGGCAGAAGCGTAACACCTATGAGGCGATGGGGCAGCTGTCTGGTGGCGAGAAAGCACAATTAACATACACGATTCTGGGATCGGCTATCGCTTACCAGTTCGGATTAACCAAGAGTGGATTAGATTCTTCGTTCCGCTTCATTGCAATAGATGAAGCTTTTCGCGCACAGGACGAGGACAAGGCACGCTATCTGATTTCGCTCTGCAAACAACTCCATCTGCAGTTGCTCGTGGTGACTCCGAGCGACAATATTCACATCGTGGAGAACGATATTTCGTATGTGCATTATGTGGAGCGCAAGGGCAACTGTTCTGTGCTCTATAATATGCCTATCAGTGAGTTTAAGGCAGAACGTGAAAGGAGTATGGAAGTATGATAACGGCAGTAGAAATACGTAAGAAGACTGAACGCAAGTATGTAGATTATTTGCGTTCGGTGGTAGCTGGCTCTGAGTTTGAGCCAATTGTGATCCCTTGCGACAAGAAGGCTAGCGCATCGATGGACGAGTATCAACGTGAACTGACGGACATCCGTTCGCAATCGAAAGAGGTGAAGGGCTTTGGTTACACGATTGAGTGGAAAACAGTGAAAACGAAAGCATTGGGCGAACAGGATCTGCCTGAGCGCGTGTTATTCGAGAGTGCATCGGACATTGAGCGCTTCTTGCAGAAGTGTGGTGAAGTATCACAGTTTCGTAAGGATGTGGCAATGTTGCTTGATGAGTTTCCGCAGCTTCGTTCATGGGTGGAACGCTATCCGCTGAAGGTGGTGGAAAATGCTTCCTTTTGGTCTGATTTGCTGAAAGTTTTGCGCTATTTTGTGGCAAACCCTTGTCCTAGGTTGTACATTCGTGAATTGCCCATTGAGGTGCATACCAAGTTTATTGAACGTAACAAGGGAGTGCTTCGTGAGTTGCTGGATATTGTCATTGTAGAGCATGTTTGTTCGGATGAGAAGGTGTTCGAGAAGCGCTTTGGATTGCGATACGATGAGTCATGGGTGCGGATTCGTGTGCTGGAAGCATCGATTGCGAATGAATACTTTTCTGGTGTAGACGATCTTACGATGCCTCAGAGTCAGTTCTGTGCGTTGTCGTTGCCTGTGCAAAAGGTGTTTGTGGTGGAGAATAAAATCAACTTCCTGACTTTTCCCAAGTTGGCAGGAAGTCTGCTGATTTGGGGGCATGGATTCACCATTGGCATCCTCAAGTCTGTTCCGTTCATGCGGCACGCTTCACTATATTATTGGGGCGACATTGATGCACAGGGCTTCGAAATTCTTTCGCAGTTCCGCAGTTATTTTCCCCAGACACAAAGCCTTCTGATGGATCGCACTACCTTTGACACATATTTTGAAGGCGACAAAGGCACACCAAGCAATGTATCAAAGCCTCTCCATCTTACCCCTGCGGAAGCCGCACTGTACGATCATGTCAAGTTTCACAACCTACGTCTAGAGCAAGAGAAGATTCCGCAAAAATGTATTAATAATATATTCAATAGTTTGTTAAAAAATGGCCAGGTAATATCTGAGGTCTAACGGATAGATGTAAAATTATTATGGCAACTTTAGCTGAATTGTACGAATTCCTTGAAACAAAACAGGATGATAGTCATCTTGACAGTAGATTCTCGTATGACGCATTTTTACCGGTAGAACAGCCAAAAGCACGTCTTGAGATTCTTACATGGTGGAAAATTGAACGGCTGATAGAGGATGAGAATTGTAATTTTGATAAGAATTTTATTGTATCTTATTTTGATGAACGTGTTAAAGCTACGAATAACCAGTTATTAAAATACAGATACAATTACTTTATTTCACTATTAACGAATGACAACCGCTATGCTAAGCAATCTATTGATGCTTTGATAGCGGTGATTAACACTTTATTGCCAAAAGACAAAGAAGATTATCCGCATGTAGCAGAAAAGGCTATAGAGGTTCTGATGTCACTGATAAAAAGAGTGAAGTATAAGATACCCGAGGCTACCGATTTGATTTGGGGCGTGTTGGAATCAGACTATGGATACCGCACAAAAATGGTTTGCATAAGGTTGGCTAAGGAAAAGGGTTTCTTTCCAAGTCGTGATGCAAAGAAAATCGTATGTTTGTGCAAGGATTTGTTGTCATTAGTCAAAGATAGCTGGCGTGAGAACTGCTGTGAGTTAGGTTTATTCTATTCATCAAAGATTCAGGGAGAGGCAAAGCCGTACATGAACTTTTTTTATGAAGCGTTGGGAGATATGGAAATGGGGCAATTAGTTGATCCGGCAACTGCACCAAATAATATTGCCATCCCATGGATGAACGAAGATCATTCCCAAAAAGCTATGGCGTTTTATCAGAAGGCGGGGTTGACCCAAAAAAGGAACAGGGCAGAACTGGCATTTCGAGAAAATAAGAAAAAAATGGTAATGCTGCATTTCAAAATTGAGAAGAAAACAGATAAGAAGATTGTTGAGTATTTTGGCAACTTGGAAAAGGAACTACTTGAAGGGAAACTAAGTTGGCTATTGGAGAATCTTTCATGTCCCGTTAGGTTTTTGTTTCCCTCTTACGAACAAATACGCCTACGAATGTCTGCAAGCAAATCTACGGTAGAAAAACTTGGCTTTGAGAATAAGATTATGGACATCAACGGAAACAGCAAGGACGCAGGTAAGGATTTCGATTTGCGTCAGAAATACGGTATATGGCTCATGAATATTGTGAGAAATACTGTTATAAATATGATTCTTACAGCAGTCAACATAAAACAATTAACCTATAGTAAATTGAGGAAATGGTTCCTAAAAAACACTTGTTTTGGTATTCAACTGGAATATACTAGATCAGGTCAAGTAGTTACGACCACATGGTTTTCGCAGATTGATTACGGAGTTGAAGCACTCATTAAACAGTATAATCGTTTTTTGCAAGGAAAACCAACTGATTGGCGATTGCCTGTGGATATTCTTTCCATACGTTTTGAAGGCATTCTGCGTGATATGGTTGGTGATTATGGAGGTTGTGTTACAAAAGTAGGACGAGATAACAGTATTTCTCAGGCATTACTTGATGATCTACTGAGAGAACCATGTTTACTGCAAATATTCAGAAAAGAAGATATTGAATTCTTTGAGTATGTGTTCACAGCTAAAGGATACAATATTCGCAATTACGTAGCACATGCGTTCTATATACCGCAAGATTACGGAATGATAGAGGCAACGCTTGTGTTTTTGTGCATATTGCGCTTGACGATGTTTAGTCCTAAAAGTAAAACAATAACGGCAAATATGAAGTAATTTTGCCGTTATTGTTATAATTGTAGTAGAAATACTGCTGCTTTTATGTTTTATTATTGCGGTATTGTCAGTATGCGGTATCTACTTACTGATTACCTTGGTGAACATAGCAACAATCATATCATTAGTGCTATTCTTCGCTGCTTGGTATTATTAAGATTAATCGAGGGCGATTATATCTGTGGTGGATCTACCTCTTCCCATTCCGAACAGAGAAGTAAAACCCGAAAGAGCAGATGGTACTGCAATGCGATGCGGGGAGTAGAAAGTCGCCCATTTTTATATTAGAGAAAGGAATAATAATGGACATTAGTTCTATATTATGGGGCTTCATAGCCTCTTATTTGGCAGGATCGTTACCTTCTTTGAGAGAATTCATTTCAACGAAGGATAAAACAACGTTGGATGAAAGGATTGAACAATGCTATCAGACAGCATTGGGACGATGGTGTGCAAACGATGCCGTCAGGCAGCGCATTGCCCAAAAACACTTTAATGATCTTAAACAAGTAAAGAAACTTTACTTAACAGAAAAGTGGGAAAAGGAGGGCGTGATTCTGAGTAGTCTTGCTAATTTATGGATTGAGGAATTAAGTAAGGATGAAGAAGTATCCTATTATATTACCACACAAGGAATTATTTTGAAAGATGAAAAATTAGACAAATTGACTGCGTCCCTGACAAATCAAGAAACTAGGAATGGGCAACGGATACGTAGAGGACTGACAAAACACAAAGCGGTAGATGGCTATATTCGCCGTTTCTGCACGTCTGACCAATCGGAGAACAACTTCATATATTACGTGCTTGGGAAAAAAGAACGTCATACATTGGCTGACTATGTTACGGGAGTAGAGGAGACTTCTACCAATAAGATTGTTCTGTATAGCAGTGCTCAGACAGGTAAGACAACAGAACTGAAACAACTATGCTGGGAATTGCAGCAAAGTGGTCTTTACCTTCCCGTGAGCTTTGAGGTTAGAACCAATACGAAACTTAAGAGAGACGATTTGCCGGAATCACAATACGTAGATGGCAGGGAGGTAGTTCTCGTAATTGATGCGCTGGATGAGGTAAACGGCCAGAAATATGAAGACTTGCTGGAGGAAATAGGAGGTTATGCTTACGAACACCCAGAAATGAAAATGGTGCTCTCGTACCGTAGTAACTTCCGCAGGGAACGCCAATTGGAGTTATTTACAGAATTGTTTCTGGAAGAGTTAAGTATAGACGATGCCAGAGACTATGCTGCCAAACGTGAGGTTAATAGTGATAGGTTTATGAGAAGCGTCTTTGCCAATCAGTTGGAAGACTTCATCAAGAATCCTTTCTTCTTGAGTGTATTGATTGATGCATATAAAGGAAAGGGGAAACAACTTCCTAAGACCAAGGCGGATATATACAAACTATTTATAAAAAGCAGTTACGATAAAGAGGTAAAAGAAAAGAACGTATCACTATCTGCACAACATAGTTTTGAAGAGTCTGTTCGGCTACTGGAAAGAGTAGCCCTTGGGCTATCACTGATGAATGCCCAAAGTCTGAACAAGGAGTAACTGCGTATATGCTTGCAAAACGATGATAACAATGTGGAAGAATGTTTGCGATATGATCTTATTCGCGATGAGGGAGGTCAGTATTCATTTGCACACAACGCATTCCGCGAATGGCTTGTTGCCAATTATTTGAACAGATATGGTATAGAAAGAGCTAAGCAACTAGCCACACATCCCAATGGGACGTATCAAGCCAGAATGGTATAACATCATTATGCTGTGGCTGTCAATGTATGGGAAAGATAAGAAAGAAGAAGTGTCTGCCATATTAAAATGGTTGAAGAAAGCCAGTCTGGATTTAATCATCTACATTGACCGAGATATGCTAGACTATGAAACTCGAAACGAAGTGTTCAAAGGGCTTTTATTGGAGTATAAATCGCTAGGCATTAGAATGTCGAACATTATGACGCACGATTATGAGGATTTGTGGCGATTTGCATATTCGACAGATACAGTGGGGTTCGTTGTGGATGAATTAAGTGATACAGAAACAGGAACGACTTATTATTCAGACTTGATGTGCCTGTGCTATTTCCTGAAATGGGATAGTTTGAAGTCTGATAGCGCTGATTTGACTGAAAAACTTTTCAGCGTGTTGGAGAAAAAGACAGCTGAATCACTAGAGAAAGAAGACAAATACCACGATTTGTCATTCTTGTATTTCGATAATCCCTTTTTTACTCAGCAGACCTATTTAGAACGCTTGTTTGCCATTGTAAAGGACTCAAACCACTATGATGCCATCAAATCGATGATAAGGCTGATAGGGGAGGCGGACAAGGCCGATGGATATATAGACTATATACTCGATAAAGAAGGGTATGTTCATAATCAACACAAGGGACATACTACACATATGGTAACTCGAACGCCCATCTATACAACCCTTGCCAAAGTTCGTTCTCTTCAGAGTGTAGAAAAAATCCTTACTCACACGTTCTATCATTCTCAATATGAATATCATGATGAGCAGGAAGAATATTCCAACATGATAAAAGGAGTGTTTGGAAGGGCAAGTGAATTCATCAAACAAGGACATACAGAACTGATAGGGATTATAGAGGCTTATTATAAAAAGGCCTTTAAAGAATATCACCGTCATTTTGATAATAATAGACAGACACAAGAATTGTTGATGGTTATTAGGGATTGTTATTTGACCGCCAGTTTACGAGAAAAAGGAAGAAAGACCTTTTATGAGAGACAGGCAGAACTGTTTGCTCCAAAAGAAGAATCCTCGAAGTGGGAAGATATCAGACAAGCCTATATTATGGCTGCTTTATGGATGACGGCAGAAGATGTAAAGGATGATTTTAAGAAGTTTGCAGTAGACAACAGTACAGACTGGGCCAAGGCCAGTTGGTATCAGGAAATACCCTATGCCGAAGTGGCGGAATGTGCAGAAATACTTTACAAGGAGAAGTTTCCACAGCCTGAAATAATAACCAAAGGGCGGGAGAGACGGCAACAAGCATTTATGGATTTTACAGAGTATCCTGTATTTAAGCAGATTGTGCTAGAAATGGTGACAGGATTGGACAATCATAGTTCCAGAAAAGAGTTCTATAAGAAACTGCGCGATCAAGACGAAGGATACAATCAGTATGCTTTCAGTTTTTTGTTGCTTTTCGTTGATGACAATAATTATTACAATATTGGAGAGATTGTCAAAGGTGTTAAGAACATGGATATTTATGAATCTTTCTTCATGAAGGAAGTGTCGGGAATGATGGATAGGTCTGATATGGATGTGTCTGTAACAGAGGAAATCAAGATTCGGGTTGTAAAATGGGCTAAAGCATCTGTCTTGAAACTGAGCGATGGAGAGCCCATATTCTTCTGGCGAGAAGCCTTGGGACTAATGCTGAAGGGTGAGTTTGAGATTCCTTCTGAGAAACTGCTCTCACTGCTTTGTTTTGGCAGTTATACAATTTCCAGAAAGGATTTTGATGAATATTATAGCCGTGAGTATTCCTTGTTTGAATATATAACAGAGAGAGTAGATTCTGTAACCCTAGCTCCTAAGGTGATAGAAAAACTACGGGCAAATATTGACAATGCAGAATACCCTTTGTTGTATTCATTCTCGAACTATATCATAGAAAACCAAATAGAGGAGGGGTATAGTCTTGTGCTTTGCTTCGCATTGTCTGGTTATTCATTGTCTGCAAACGTAATGGAGACTCTTGTTAAGAAAGGAATGAAAATAGAAGAGATAAAGAAAGCTGCATCGGGCTTGAAAGTGTCTGACAGACTATTCTGTTATTCAACACTTATAAGGAATACGCAGGAATCGGTTTGGGTGAGAGAAAGGCTGGAAGGAGAATACAAGAGTTTTAACGGATATGATTTAGAACATGCGGTACGTCTGTTGATAAGTATTGGCAGCATGGATGCGCTGGACTATCTTGTGACGCGCCCAGAAATGATAAAATATAGGGATGACTACCACTTTAACTATGACAATCCAAACGCCATTTCATCGCTATGCTATTTTATCCGCTACTGCTATGAGCATAAGATTGATGGTCATTTTATGCTGAATAGTATACTTAATTCTTTGGAAAGGATTGCCATAAAAAGCAAGGATGTATTGATGGAGGTGACGCAATACTTACGGCAGTTAACCCAAAGGGGCGAAATGTATAAATATCTGAACCGCTATATTATCGGGTTTGAAGATAAGTACTATGCAGCTTATTCTGGTATTAGCGATATCAATGAAGCTATGCGTATAGCAGATGGAGGACGCTTAACGAAAACAGAAGAGGAAAAAGCTGAAGAGATTCCGTGGAGAGAGGATGAAGGTATTTACATATCTTACAATTGGGAAGGTCATTCAGCACATATAGTGGATTATCTTGGATTTGTATTGGAGAATAGAGGGATTCCTTTTAAGTTGGACAAGAAAGATTGTCCTTATACGGTCAACATCAAGGAGTTTATGAATGCCATAAGGGCTGGGAAAACTGTAATAGTGGTACTGAGCAGGCCTTACTTAAGATCGAAAAACTGTATGTATGAACTATCGGGCATTATGGAAAATGTCAATTATAAGGATAGGATGCTGCCTGTGGTGGTTGATGATACGATAAGAGATGACGATTTCTATGTGGAACTGGTTAAGCATTGGAAAGAGAAGAAGGATAAACAAACAGAGATAGTAGAAAAGTTACGGGACCTTGATCCCGACATGGCTGAGCCTGAAGAAATGAAATTGAAAGAGATAGAGCAAGTGTATGGTCTGTTGAAGGTTATCAAAGAATATATAGATTGGGCAAATGCTGACAATTTGGATGCGTTAAGTTCGTCGCGATTTAAGAAGATCATAGACGAGATATATAAAAGAAGGGGGATAGAACATGAAGATATATCTGGATAATAATGTGCTTGTTGATATAGAATCTGGAAACACAGTCCAAAATTCTGTGTAAATGGAAACAGGATTCAGCTGTAAGTTGATTTTATATCTGGATTCTGTTTTCAAACATAAGCATAAATTGATTCATAATCCATCCCCAGTTATGAATAGGCTGTGTCCATTTCTTCTCAATCTCCATAAGCGATAGGTATACCATTTTCTTTACAGCATCATCTGAAGGGAATGAAAGCTTTGATTTTGTGTACTTTCTGATTTTCCCATTCAGGTTCTCAATGAGATTTGTGGTATAGATTATCTTTCTGATTTCCAGCGGGAACTGGAAGAAAACCGTCAGGTCATCCCATTTGTTCCTCCATGAAAGTATGGCATAAGGATACTTTCCTCCCCATTTCTTTTCCAGGTTGTCAAGTTCTGCAGCAGCAACCTCTTTGTTGGGCGCATTATAGATATTCTTCATATCTGCCGTAAACTCTTTCTTGTCCTTATAAACGACATATTTACAAGAGTTTCTGATCTGATGTACCACACAGATTTGAGTGAATAACTAGGGAATACGGTACGGATGGTATCCGTAAATCCATTCAGATTATCGGCATAGGTAATCAGTATATCCTGCACTCCACGAGCCTTTAAGTCGGTCAGAACGCCGATCCGGAAAGAGGAACTTTCCGATTTGCCGACCCACATGCCAAGGACTTCTTTCAGGCCGTTCTGTTTCAGACCGACACAAAGATAGACGGTCTTGTTTATAATCCTGCCGTTATCCCGTACCTTGACGACAATACCGTCCATCCGGACTATCATATAAACCGTATTCAAAGGTCGGTTCTGCCACTTCTGGGCAGCTTGGTTTACCTCGTTTGTAATGATGGAAATGGCAGATGTGGAGAACTATATTTCATAAATCTCACGCATCTCTTCCTCTATGTCGGAAATACTTATCCCTTTGGCATATAGGGAGATAACAAGTTCTCTATAGAAAGCCCCGGCTTTCATGCTTGGGGACTGCTATCGGTTCAAACTGACCGTTGCGGTCACGCGGAATGGAGATGACAGATTCTCCATGTCCTGTATGAATCTTTTTCGGATAACTGCCATTCCGAGAGTTGCCGGTGTTGTTTCCTGCCATGGAATTTTTCTCATACCCTAAATGGTCATCCATTTCACCTTCAAGCATTTTCTCCAATACCTGGGCATGCAATTGCTTGAGGAATTTGCTTACATCGGCTTCTGTCTTGAACTGGCTGATAAACTCCTTACTTAACACTTCGTCAGGTACTGCTTGATTCTTTTCTTTCATAATCTTCTTTATTTGGTAAATGTATAAAATAAAAAATACGGAACGCTATTTTGAACCCCCTATTTTCCATTTACACAAAATATTTTATAGTGCCTTTTTTAGCCAACATCCCTTAGAAATGGTTCTTTTACATAGTCATTGTTTTTGTTTATTTTCTTCTTTTTCTATGATTTTGCATACCTTATCTACCTCTTTTAGTGAAGGCATAATCTCAGGGTCTATCCATGTAAGAAAATCACTGATTATCGTATACATACCCTTCACATAAGAAAAATCACATTTTCTGTTTACAAAACATATCGGCTCATTATGATTGATGCGGTTACGCAGTTCACGAACTTGTACTATAATATCGTTAATCTCCTTACGTCCGAATCCGGGAGGCAGTTTCTTGAAAATCCGGCAGGGTACACCAGCCAAAAGCGCATAGTGGTGTGTTTCATAAAAGCTATTCCAGAAGCCCAGGGTCTGTTCAGCTATTACTCTCCCAGTCGTAACCCTGACACCCCGATCGGCAATTTTCTTTTCTGCTTTCAGAACCTCTTTCAATATATAGTCATTGGTAACTTTTTTCTTTGTCCGCTTGTTCGTATATGTCAGAGAAGGAGCAATCATGAATCCGGTTTTCTGGTTGATAATCCAGTTACCATCGGAAAAATGGTGTGCCAGCGCATAATGCAGTTGGTTACGTAATATAACTTCAAATGAAGACAGTAACGGATGAAACGCTTGTGCTATTTTCATGTTGGCAAAATAGAGCATGACTGCCTTGTTTTTGTTGCGGTTGGTCGCCCTGTAATATTTGGCGACCCTCGAATTGGAATATAATCTGACTACTTTTTTATATTTCATTTTGCATATTCAAATAAAAGTCGTACCTTTGTATCGTAATGCTTGGTAAAGCCTCTGTTGTCAAAACACGTAACCAAGTTAAGGATATACCCGTTCATCAAGAACGGGTTTTTTCGTTTGTGGCCATCCTTTTGTTTTATAATACAAAAGTACGAATAAAAAGTGATAAACAGAAAAATGTAGCAAAGTTATTGGCAGATAGGCGTTTTAGGAAGATGGCTTGAAAAAATGAAAGACAGAAAAGGCAATGAAAAAGCCAATATGAGGATACTCTATGAAATTATAAAGGTTATATAAATCTTCAATATCTCATAAAAGATTATCCTGAGAAATATATGCCTTTGGATTTTGAAGCAATCAAGAATTCTAAAGACAGATTTGTTATAGTAACCAGTATGTATTACCGGTGAATCTGAGTGTTTTGAAGAACGGACAAATAAAGAACGCCTATTGGATATATGTCAGGCATCCTGTTCACTCACCATTTTATGTCCTGAAAAATATATAGACGGTATCCCTATGTTGGATGGAGGTGTATGCGATTCTATACCAGTATGTCGTGCTAGGGAAGATGGCTTTTTAAACAATGTGGTAATTCTTACAAAGCCCAAAGAATACAGGAAGCCAAACAAGAAATTCTATTTGCCGAAGTTCCTTCTACATAAGTACCCCAAACTGAGACACCAGCTGGTGATGCGTTATATCGGCTATAATGAAATATTGGATTATATCGATGAACTGGAAAACAAAGGATATGTTTATGTTATTCGTCATAAAGGCGACATGAGAGTGACAAGAACTACAACAAACTATCATTTGCTAAAAGAACTTTATGACGAGTGTAGAATGGAGGGAGAGAAATTAATACGTGATATGGAACTTATTTCTCAAATTTCCTTTGCAGCAATTTTCAGGTATTTGCAGGAATTTTCATGAGGTGTCCAACATGTCAACGGGCGCATATTTATCACTTTTGCAGTTTTTGCATGAGATGCCATATATGTCATTTTCCCATTGCCATTTGGTCGCAAAATTTAGGGACAGGAACGATATTTGAGCCAAATTTACCCTTTAAAACTGGTTGTAACAAGTTTCAAATGGAAAGTGTTAAAAAGAAAAAAGAGGCCATCTCAAATTTATTTTGAGACAGCCACCTCTCTTTCTTCTGATATCGGTTTGTTGGACTTGGCTGGATTTTATTGGAATATCTTCTATAACGTATCCTTATTAAGTTTCATATGATAAAGCAAAGTATGCAAACTAACGTTGAATCCGAGTCTTTGCTAACACCTGTTTTTTGCTGATTTCTTTATATGAGACTTCTTTCTGCTGAGCTGATTTATAATATCCGGACTTAAAGTGAGGATTGCACTTTTTTAAAGAAAGTCAATCAGTGTGCTGTTAATCCCTTATTCCTCCATACTCTCATATTCCTCGAATATCCTCTCCATAGTATCGGACATATCAAGTGCGTTGATTACATATTCTCCCGTATCGTTGTCTGTAGCCATCAGTGAAATGATTTTTCCTTCATTTACACGATATACGGCAATGTCGTCCTTCTCCAGGAAAGGGTAGTTTTCCCTTGCCTTTTCAAAATATCCGGCACGCAGCAGTACATTCAGATGATTGACTATATAAGGGCTGTGGGTCGATACCATCAGTCCTAGTTTGCGGTCTTTTTTGTTTTTATGGAATACCTCTTCTACTAGGTTGCTCATAAAGGCTCTTTGATCTTCCGGAGCAAGACTAAGTTCGACTTCTTCTATATGGATATGGACATACTTTCCCAATTTGTTCCGGTTGATTCCCGGAGTGAATTTTGTAAGCAGGTCCTGTTTGTACAGATAGTTCAATACAGAACGTTGGAAAGCGTCCTTGAATGAGAACTCTTGGGCGAAGTAATGAACAATTGCAACCAATGGAGCTGATGTCTGGATACCGGAAGATGCGTATCTCAGTTCTATCGGTACAGCATCATTCTGCAAAGATTCAATGGTAAATAGTTTAGGTCTGTTGCCTGATTTACGGACTTTCATTTTCAGATTCAGATACTCCAGCTTCTGTTCTTTAATGACATCCGTAGCATCATTGAAGTCATTGAAGGTTTCGTGAAAGAAGAAGCCCAGGTTTTCTCCCTTTACTGAGACTGCTTTGGATGCCCATATAGGAATCAGGCTTCTCATTCCGGAAACATAAGCTTCTTTGAAGAATATCAAGTCCTTGTCCGGTATGTTAATGTCAGACTGCAGACCTCTGTTGGTATATTTCAGGGTATATTTGTTCCCATTAATTTCCACGGTGTAATATATTTCGGTCTGTGCTGTTATCATTCCCTTCAGTCCATCATGTAGCAGTGAGTTGAAACGGAGCTTGAATGGAGAACGGGTGATTTTCGCATTTTTCAAATACGAACGGATATTTACCATTTTGTAGATGTAACGCATAAGTACTATTACTTTCATAATTATACTCTTACCACCGGCTGACTTGCCTATGAATACGGTCAATGGCTTGATATCATCTATTTCCACTTCTTTCAATGGACCAAAATTCTTTATGATTATAGATTCTTTCATGATAATCTTGTTCTTTTCTATCTGACAAATATAACGCTAATTAATGGTTAACAGATGCTTATATTGTATTTTTATCTTGCTAAATGCTTTGTCTGTTGTTTTACACGGCTGCAATCATTATAAGACATTACCTGTTTTCTTGTATTTTAGTGGGTAATGTTTAAATTTGTAACCGAAATATATTGATTATGTTTAAATTCTCTGAATCTACAAAACGGAAACTGGGTAATGCTATAGTGTATATAGCATATCATACATCAGGTCTTTGTAGGAACAAACTATTGAAACTTCTGTATCTGATGGAGGAACATATGGCTCTGAAATATCATGTTCCATTCATCGGCATGCCATATGAGGTGTGGCAGGCAGGTCCTGTGGCAAAGGATGTCTTTATTGACCTTTCAGACGTACCCTATATTTTGAAAGGCTTTGTCAGGACAGAGTTCAGGGACGGTGGAATTTTTATTGAGGCTATAGCCGATTTTGATGACAGTGAGTTCTCTAAGTGTGAAATAGAGATAATGGACTATGTTCTGGTCAGATATGGTAATATGACAGCATCAGATCTGTTTTTAGAAACCTGTAAGAAGGATAGCCTGTGGTATCGGGCAGCTGTCCGTACCGGGTTACTGGAAACATTCAACAGGCAGGAATGCAATAACTCCGACCTGCAGATTAACTTTGCAGAGGTAATGTCCGATAGTTCGGCAGAGGTGTATTGCGAGAGCTTGAATATACGGCAGACTGCAAATCTTTTAAATGTAGAATTTTATGTTTGAAGGTGTGCCTGTTTCTAGGGGCGTATGGTACGATTTAAATGAGATAACGAATTGTTATTGGCAAGTGGAAGTTAGTTGTTAAATTTTGGTGAAAATTCATTATTCGTAGAGAAAAAGACTGGCTCTATCTTACTATAAGCAATCCATAGATGTGACTCCTTCCTTAGTGAAACCGATAAATGATGGAATATCTACTAATTCGACTTCAGCAATTGTGGCCTTCAGTTTTTCAAGCGTACCGGTAATTTTAAGATAAAGCGTTTCTTACAATTTGTTTTTCGCGGATATAATCTATCATTTCCTTATTAGCTTTCCCGGCCCTTGCAATATCTATGATGGTAATCAGATTCTTTTGAGGATTATCCTTAATACGTGCCCTTGCTTCTTTCCATGCCAAGTCGTGTGACAGGTCTGACAGGTCATAAGGATCTGTATCCTTATATTTGGTAATGGCAGCATCCAGACAACGCTTGTCTGAGCCTGAAATGTAGTTCATATCAGGTTTGGCAGAAGCATAAATTTTCTGTTCATGCACTTCTATTCCGGCAAGGAAATCATTAAAGCTTTCTTCTGTTGGCTTTTCTTTTACAGCCTGTAGGACCCTATAAATATAAGTCGGCGCCGGACCATACTTCAATGCCATAAAAGAGTCTTCTATAAGTACCTTTCCATATTTGACAAGATAATCCTGTTGTGCAAAATAAAGAATTCTAAAAAGCTTTGCACATTCAACTCCTTTGGGGAAACTCTGCATAATATAGAGTAATACTGTCTTTATTTTTGTAATCTGTATAAAAGTTTTCATTTTTATCTATTATAACCGATGTATACTCCCAAATATAATCATTTATTTAAAAACAATAATCTTTGGTTATAGTTTTTATGATTGTAATACCTCCTAATAAGTCTATCCTTCCTGTTTTAACTTGTCGTACTTCCTGCCGGTAGTTTCTTTCTGTGAAGTTCGGATAAGAAATATTCTAATTCTTATAATATCGTGTTTTCAATAAAATATTAATTTTGCAAAAACGAGGAAAATCAGTGTTTTGTCCTCTTTCTCCCGTATCTGATCTTTCTGCGTGATAAATAATTATTTTACTATTCAACCTACCGGAAATAACAAATCGTATTCAAATAGAATTATGACTTGATATTTTACCGAATAAAGATTAGATTTGTATGGTACTTGACACAATGACACTGGAGGAGCTTATAAGAGAAATCAAGACAGATTTTAGTGAAGTAAAAGGACGATGGAAGAACTACGTACGGAAATTCAGGAAAACAGCTCAAAAAAGGACAATGTTCCCGTGGTTGTGGGAAGCGAATATCAAGACACGAAGATTCAACGAATGGTACATTTCTTTTTATGCAGAGTCGAAAAAAGAGGTTGGTATTTTGAATCCCACATTCACAATGTTATTCAAGTATAAAGGACAATTATTGGTAGGTGCAGTAACAAACGACGTGGTTCTTATTTTTACTGGGCATTTTTTTGACAGATACAAAGAAAGGTTCTTTAAAATACATAAGGACAGCCGTCCGGTTACAAATCGGGAAATAATGAAGGTGTTCTTCCTGTTCAACAGTAACTATTGTTTTTACAGCAAAGAAAAAGAGGAGAATGTAAGAGGTTACTGCTATGACGGAATGCTGTTAGGTGACTGGATTGGAGAAGAAGGTGGTTTCGTGAAAACATTCATATCAAGACAGGAGATGAAGATGAATCAGTTTGTTGAATATTTTGAATTTTTTAAGATGTGGATTATAGAAGATATGTTCAAATCCAGGAAAGGTTTTGAACTGAAGAATTCACTCACTGAATACATACCGGATACATATTTTGAATATGGAGAGTGGGACAAGTTCCTGTTTGAGCGTGATAATCTGAGACTGATAAAGGCAGCGGAGGAAAGCCAGGAGATATACATGAAGAACCGGGAGGAATATAGAAGATGTTTTCAGCTGATAGACGCAGTCAATATCAATATGTTTGAAAAGAGAAAACATATTTAGGTATATTATAATAAAAAAATATTCAGAATTGTAGCATATTGGGGAATACCTAATTTTGCTCGGACTATTAATTTCTTAAATAGCTGCATAAAATATAGTATCTAATGATGCATAATGGCTGTGAGGTTAAAGATGTTATGCAAATTCCTCGGGACTTGTTTTATTATTAGTGTCTGATAAATATATTTGATGGGATGATTATAAATATTGTTTTTATGTACAAGTCCTTTCTCTAAATTGAGATTGCTTTATAATTGTGTATATATCAATAAGCTATAAGGTAATCGAAAAGTTTTATTGGACAGCAATAGTTTTATTTATATAAAATTAGTATCTTCGTTATGTAGGGTAAAGAGAGTATTCCTTATAAACCTTCTTCTTCAGGTGTACTTGATATCCTATGCCCTCTTTTAAAAGAGGGCTTTTTTATTGTAAGCATTCGGCCTCGTGCGTGTTTTTTTCCCCTCTTTTCCTTCCTACCTTTGT
>ERZ1107006.441-NODE-441-length-42038-cov-9.051926_pt1 | contig 42038 bp, 31 predicted proteins | sample MGYA00403696_ERZ1107006 | MGnify/ENA primary metagenome ERZ1107006 (study PRJEB35170, sample SAMEA104062441) | human gut metagenome | biome: human gut; feature: human-associated habitat; material: faeces | place: Denmark | collected 2012-08-13 ...
CCCTTGCGCTCCTATCCGTCCGTTGTGGCCGACTGCCGAGGTCATGTATGACCAGAACATAGACGGGTTGTCCCAGATATGGGAAGGACGTGTGTGGCTCAATCCTCCCTATTCGCGTCCTCTTATCGAGCTATTCGTCCGGAAACTGGCAGAACATGGCAACGGCATTGCATTATTATTCAACCGTTGTGATTCCAAAATGTTTCAGGACGTCATCTTCCCAAAAGCAACGGGAATGAAATTCCTACGCCACCGCATCCGATTCTACCGACCAGACGGAACGCGAGGTGACTCTCCCGGTTGCGGTAGCCTCCTGTTAGCTTTCGGAGAAGACAACGCAGAGATACTGAGAAATTGTGCCATTGAAGGCAAGTATGTACAACTCAATTAAAAGATGTATAATGAAGATATTGGAGAAAATCAATTTTCGCCAGCCGAAATATATGCTTCCCGCCATCCTTTATTTCCCCCTGCTCGGCGCGTCTTATTTCATCTTCGACCTGTTTCAGACAGAAACGATAGAAATACAAGACAAGGCATTGCAGACGACGGAGTTCCTGAACCCCGAATTGCCGGGGGCACAGATCAAGGACGATGGCATAGGCAGCAAATACGAGAATATGGCGAAATCATGGGGTAAGATACAGGACTACTCCGCAGTAGATAACATAGACCGGGAAGAACCCGATAAAAACAAGGAAGAGTATGAATCGAAATACACGCAGGACGACATCGACCTGCTCACGGAAGAACAACAGGAAAAAGCTGCGGCAGCGGAAATTGCCTCTGCCAAGACACGAGAACAAGAAGCACTTGCCGAACTGGAAAAAGCACTCGCAGAGGCGAGACTGAGAGGGCAAAACGCGACTGTACCCCCGGCAGAAACGGACACGGCCAACATTGCTCCACCACAAGGAGCAACAGCCTCCGGAACCATCAACGAAGAGAGCCGGGCTGTGAAAACGCCATCTGCGGACGAACCGCCCAGCGAAGTGGTACGCAAGGTGAAGACAACCTCGGACTACTTTAACACACTGTCGAAGAATGTCCGTGAACCGAAACTTATCCAAGCCATCATTGACGAGAACATCAAAGCGGTGGACGGCTCGCGCGTGAGGTTGCGCCTGCTTGACGATGTGGAGATTGGCGAGTGTGTGGTAGCAAGGGGAACGTACCTGTACGCTACAGTGAGCGGATTCTCATCCGGACGCGTGAAAGGTAATATCAGCAGCATCCTCGTGAATGACGAACTGGTGAAAGTGAGTCTGTCACTCTATGATACTGATGGCATGGAAGGGCTGTATGTACCCAACAGCCAATTCCGGGAAACGAGCAAGGATGTAGCAAGCGGGGCAATGTCGGGCAATATGAACATGAGTATGGGAAGTACAGGAAACAGCCTTGCACAATGGGGAATGCAGGCGGTGAACAATGCCTACCAGAAAACAAGCAATGCCATTAGCAAAGCTATCAAGAAAAACAAAGTCAAGCTGAAATACGGAACTTTCGTGTATTTGGTGAACGGACAGGAAAAAAGGAAATAAAACGATGATGACATGGAAACAGATTTATCAGAATATCACAAAGGTACGGATGGGCTTTATTATGCGGACTATATAGCCCCCAATAAAGCCGAAACATTTATCGGAAAACTTGTGAGTGCCGAGTGGTGGCATCACAGAGGGCAGTTTGCCCTAATATGCAACTTCCGGACAGAAGACAGACGGAGGATTGCCTTATTCGCTTTTCAAAAACATACCGGTTTTTACGGACCAAGATACGGAAATGTGAATTTCAAAACAGTGGAGAAAGGCACTCTTTGGCAGTGTGAACTCCAAATGACCCGGACGGGGCGTTGTACATGGGTACGTGCCAAACAGGTAAAGAAAGAGGAGAAATAAGGGAAAAGAGGAAATAAACGGAATAAATATAATTAACAACATGGATATGAATTGGAAGAAAATCGCAATGTCATTTCTTCTGGCGGCAGGGCTGCCGCTGGCGCGGAACGCACAGGCGCAAACGACCTATGAGGAAATGGAACAACTGACGGTGAACGAACAGATAACAACCGTCATAACGGCATCGGAACCGGTGCGTTTCGTGGATATTTCCACTGACAAGGTGGCGGGTGATCAGCCCATTGACAACATCATCCGCCTAAAGCCCAAGGAAAGCGGACACGAGGATGGTGAAATACTCGCCATCGTCACCATTGTAACGGAACGGTACCGCACACAATACGCACTGATTTATACCACAAGGATGAAAGAGGCAGTAACGGATAAGGAGATACTGCTGCAAGAGCGTAATGCGTATAACAATCCGGCAGTCTCAATGTCCACTGCCGACATGACACATCATGCACGGCGCATCTGGAACTCACCTGCGAAAATCCGCAACGTAGCTACCAAAGCACACCGTATGGTGATGCGTCTGAACAATATCTACTCGGTGGGTAACTACTTCTTCATAGACTTTTCCATCGAGAACAAGACGAACATCCGTTTTGACATTGATGAGATACGGATAAAACTGACAGACAAGAAACTCGCCAAGGCAACCAACGCACAGACTATTGAACTGACACCTGCCTTGGTTCTGGAACCGGGCAAGACGTTCAGACACGGCTATCGGAATGTGATTGTCGTGAAAAAGATGACCTTTCCCAATGACAAGCTGCTGACCATCGAAATGACGGAGAAACAGATTAGTGGCCGTAACATCAGCCTGAACATCGACTATGAGGATATACTGGCGGCAGATTCGTTCCATGCAGATTTATTGGAGGAGGAATGACTATGAAAAAGACAATCATCCTGATAATTACCTGCGTGTGTGTCGCTGCAAGTGCGAATGCACAACAAGGTAGCGGACGCCTCTCACTTGGCACAGGGCTACTCTACAAGAACGGCATGGATATAACGCTCGCCTACGAACATGAAATGAACTACCGCCATGCGTGGGAGTTTTTCGTCAACGGCTACCTACAATGGGCAGAGTGCGGCTCGTGCGGTCATATCTGTCCGGAATCATTTTGGCGAAACTACCGCAGCTACGGTTTTGGCGTGGCCTACAAGCCGTGCATGACGCGGGGACGCAACCACTATGGCAGTCTGCGTATCGGAGCTTCAGCCGGAAGCGACACGAATAAATTCCTCGGCGGCCTGCACCTCGGTTATGAACACAACTATGTGCTACGGGCCGGATGGACACTGTATTGGCAAGTGAAAAGCGATGTGATGATAAAAGGTGCGGACGTGCTGCGTGCAGGTGTCGTGCTGGGTGTGAAACTACCTATGAAATAGGGAAACAAAAAAAGAAAGCAATATGATACGAAAGATACATTTGGTGGCAGCGGCAACGGCTGCCGTGCTGTGCGCTGCCTGTGACACGCACATAGACGTACCCGATAGAGCGGTCCGTCCAGGACATATCCTCTGCGAGGACGGAACGGCCTTGCCTTATGCACAATATGAACAATCGGGAAAAAAAGCAATAGCGGTTGTCTTCGATACCGAAAAACGCGGAGATACGGAGGGGGGTGGTTATGCAGTTTATCTGTGGGACATTGCTCCACAGGCATTTGCCGACAGCCTCGGCATCGCACAAGGCACATCGTCCGACATCATGGCTTATGATGGCAACGAGAATACATTCGCACTGTACGATACACGAGAAACGGCTTCGCCAATGGCAGAAGCGGTTTTCGACCTATGGCGGTACGGACAAAGTGCCTATGTACCGTCCGTGGCAGAGATGCGGCTGCTCTACACCATGAGAGAGATAGTCAACCCTGTCATCGAACAATGTGGCGGCGAGCCGTTACCGCTGGATGAAAACGACTGTTGGTACTGGACATCCACAGAGGTCGAAAAGCAACAGACAGCCAAGGCATGGCTCTATTCCATGGGGAGCGGCGCAATGCAAGAAACACCTAAAGTACAGGCGCACAGAGTACGCCCTATAATTACCATAAACGAATAAAGGATAGAAAGATATGAAAGATACGGATATACTTTTCAGCATAGCGTTGATGATATTGGGAATTGTCCTCATGTATAAGTCCATGAAAGGTAATTCATGCCGGCAAAGACTGGCAAAACTCGCAGATTCCATAGCATCGGATAAAGAAAATATTAATTTTCAAATTAAAAGGTTCGGCTACCTTTTGGACGAAATGGCTGCCGATAATGAAAAAAATTCAATACTGAAGTGTCATGCCGACAGACTGGAGGAACTTGTCACGCAATTGGACCACACACGAAACGAACTTGAAATAAGCAATCTGTCAATGGCGGATATTAATGAAGAATTGAAAAGAAGTAATGCCGAACTTGTAAAGAGAGCAACCCAGTTACGCAATGAGATACAGCAAGACGAGCTTGCCATCCAAAAGATACAAGAACGCCTTGATTCTCTCAAAAGAATCAAAGTGGGACTTGAAATAGCCTTGAATAACATTCAAGCAGAAGAAGTACACTATCTCTCGGAACCGGTATTCAGTTTGGGTATTACCCCATCCATCAAAAGCCATCTTGAATCTCATGGAATATTATATATCGGAGACCTGATTCATCTTAACGAGCAATATCTCATGGAAATATGGGGTGTCGGTCCGGTAACACTCGAAAAGATAAAAACAAAACTGAATGAGAATGGTGCATGGTTCGGTATGGATGTAATCAGAGTAGGCAATCATTGGTATCGTATAAAACAAGGATCAATAACAGACTGACTTATGGAAGAAAGTAAGGAGTTGCAAGGGTTCTATAAGATATTCCGCACAGTGGTATATGTGTCCGTACTGCTGGAGTTCTTTGAATATGCCATTGACCCTGCAATGCTCGACCACTGGGGCGGCATACTGACCGACATTCACGGACGCATCAAACAATGGATGATTTACCACGACGGCAATCTTGTGTACAGCAAAATTGCGACGGTACTGCTTATCTGCATCACTTGTGTCGGAACGCGGAACAAGAAGCATCTGGAGTTCAACGCACGCCGGCAGGTGGTGTATCCATTGACGAGCGGGTTGTTTCTGCTCGTAATCTCCGTATGGATGTTCGGCCATACGATGGGAACAAGGCTTTATACCTTACCTTTGAATATCATTCTCTATATGATTGCCTCCATTGCTGGCGTAGTACTGGTACATATTGCATTAGACAACATTTCGAAGTTCATCAAGGAGGGACTGATGAAAGACCGTTTCAACTTCGAGAATGAAAGTTTTGAACAATGTGAGGAAAAAGTCGAGAATGAATACAGCGTAAATATCCCCATGCGGTACTACTATAAGGGTAAATTCCGCAAGGGATGGATTTCTGTAAGTAACTGCTTCAGAGGAACATGGGTAGTTGGAACACCGGGGTCGGGCAAGACTTTCAGTATCATAGAGCCGTTTATCCGACAGCATTCGGCCAAAGGTTTCGCCATGGTGGTGTATGACTACAAGTTTCCGACATTGGCGACCAAGCTCTACTACCATTACAAGAGGAACGAGAAACTGGGCAGAGTACCCAAAGGGTGTAAGTTCAACATGATTAATTTTGTGGATGTGGAGTACAGCCGTCGGGTGAATCCAATTCAGGCAAAGTACATCAACAACCTCGCGGCGGCCAGCGAAACGGCGGAAACATTATTGGAAAGCCTACAAAAGGGTAAGAAAGAGGGCGGCGGCGGAAGCGACCAGTTCTTCCAAACCTCGGCGGTAAACTTCCTTGCCGCCTGTATCTACTTCTTCGTGAATTATGAGCGTGAACCCTACGATGCCAACGGCAAGCCTCTATATGCGGAAAGACAGCAAGATCCGCAGACCAAATTCTGGAAACCGACAGGTATCGTGCGTGACCGTGAAGGCGGCAATATCGTGGAACCTGCCTACTGGCTGGGAAAGTATTCGGACATGCCACATATTCTGTCATTCTTGAATGAAAGTTATCAAACGATTTTCGAGGTACTGGAAACTGACAATGAGGTTGCTCCGCTACTTGGCCCGTTCCAGACAGCTTTCAAAAATAAGGCAATGGAGCAACTGGAGGGTATGATTGGCACGTTACGTGTTTATACCTCGCGTCTGGCAACCAAAGAGAGCTACTGGATATTCCACCGGGATGGCGATGACTTCGACCTGAAGGTAAGTGACCCGAAGAATCCGAGTTACCTGCTGATTGCAAATGACCCGGAAATGGAGTCCATCATCGGCGCATTGAACGCTCTTATCCTAAACCGCCTCGTTACCCGTGTGAATACCGGGCAGGGGAAAAATATTCCCGTGAGTATTATAGTGGACGAGTTACCGACACTCTACTTTCACAAAATAGACCGTCTGATAGGTACGGCGCGAAGCAATAAGGTGAGTGTAACGCTCGGCTTTCAGGAACTACCGCAACTGGAAGCCGATTATGGTAAGGTAGGTATGCAAAAAATCATTACGACGGTAGGCAATGTGGTAAGCGGCTCGGCACGTGCCAAAGAAACGCTGGAATGGTTGTCCAATGACATCTTCGGCAAGGTGGTACAGGTCAAAAAAGGCGTGACCATTGACCGGGACAAAACAAGTATCAATCTCAATGAAAATATGGATAACCTTGTGCCTGCCTCGAAAATCTCGGATATGGCAACCGGATGGATATGCGGTCAGACGGCACGGGATTTTGTGAAGACGAAAACAGGTATGGGCGGTTCAATGAATATTCAAGAATCGGAAGAGTTCAAGACTACAAAGTTCTTCTGCAAAACAGATTTTGATATGGCAGCAATCAAGAAAGAGGAAGCGGCGTATGTGCCGCTGCCGAAGTTCTACACCTTCAAGTCGAGAGAGGAACGGGAACGCATCCTATACAAAAACTTCGTACAAGTGGGGCAAGATGTGAAAGAGATGATAAAGGACGTTCAGAACAAGCGCAACGCGAAATAAAAATCCGGCTGTCTGATATAAGATATAAGAACACAACAAAAACCGCCAGTACAATCGTACTGACGGTTTACTACTAATCTCTTCTTCCAGTTTATTAGGAGAACTGCCCGCTTAATAATTTGGTGAGTTGCTGATGGCAATTTTTTTCGTATTCCTCTTTGTCAGTACCGCATTCAATTGCCCTGTCAATGACATCCCCTAACTCGTTGAAACAAACTTCTTCATTGACACACTCTACATCTTTGTCTTTCAACAGATATACCTCATAATAATCTGACCCATTAAGTGCAATAATAACGTATCCGGCGTGTAACAGTCCGTTTACTTTGATACGAAGTGCAGGCAGATCTTTGAAGATGGTGGCTGCAAACTCAGAGATACCCCATGACATGAGGACGGGCATAGGGGTAAGTCCTATTAACTGCTCTTTAATGGTCTGTGCTATTTGCATTACATACTCTTTTTCCATAACTGTGCTATTTTTAAGATGATTATTGTTTTTTTTATTCGAACCATTCCGGGTTGTCCTTTTTCAGTTCGGCAACCAGTTCTACGTCTGTAAGTCGTAAGTTTGCCATATCGGTAAAGAAGAAAACCTCGTTATAGATTCTTTCGGCTTCCTTGCTTGCGAAGCCTTCATTTTCATCGTTGAAACTACCGGGCTGAAGGGCATCGAGCAAGGTAGTCGAGCCGATAAGGAGTTCTTCACCCTCGTTGGATTCCACCACACGGCAAGGATAGTTATTGCCGCCAAATTGTACTTCTTGTGTTTTCATACGCTTGTTATTTTATTATTTTAATGGGATATGCTTTCCGTTTATCTTGAGGTATTCCATAAGACACTTTGCTTCTTCATGTGATGCACGATTGCGGTCATCATAGAGACGTGTCTCGTCCGCCATCACAATGATGCACTCCTTAAACAACCTATAGAGGCTCTGTTGCAGTGTGGGGTGCATATCAGGTATAGCTGCTGCAAAACGCTTGGGATTGAAACTAAAACTATTCACTGCCATTTCCCATTCTTTGGCAAGTTTGTACTCTTTGCTTTCTTTGATGTTGTCCATTGTCGTGAAATTTTAATGATTTATTTTTCTTCCCTCTGTTCGGTTCTATATTCTGTCTGAACCGCTTGGGATTTACAGATGCTTTACAGGACTGACGAACAAGCTACTTCCAACGCTTTTTTTGGAAAATTACTCTTTCGCAGAAAGGAAGAATTTTATAAAAATGCACTTCAAAGCGATGGAATCAAGCGCGGCAGTCCACCTTCGCGTCTGGAAAACCAACCGGCGAGGACAGGAATGGACCGGATAAGGAATAAGATAAAAAGGAGGAAACTGATAGGTATAAATGGAGACGGGTGGCGGCGGGGCATCGGGAGGTAGCTATAAATGGAATAGAAAAGGCATAATCGCGCGGATGGCGGGTTTGCCCGACAGACGCGCCGCCCGACAACAGCTTGGAGCAGTTGTCCGTGAACATCTTCACTTTCATTGAATTAGGAACGAATAGAGGACAGATTACTCTACCCCCCTATTCGTTAGTTAGTGATTATGGTTAAGCTGCAATATCTTCCTCTTGTGGCTGTTCTTCGGTCTGCATCCCTACTTCGGATTGCTGTTTGTCAGATTGCTCCGCTTCCTGCTTTGCTTGTTCCTGCACCAAAAGAACGGCTTTTTTCTCTTCGATACGTTGGTGACGCTTCTCATACACTTCATTATGTCCGTTCTTGATGTCTGCCAACAGGTCGGGCATATGTTTTTGTGCGAAGTCAAGCAAGAGGGATGCAATGGCATTGCTGCCGTATGCGTTCTTGAAATTAGCAATTAGAAAATCCCTGCGGATAATCGCTTTCTGCTTGCTCGTGAGGTTGGCGATGATGTTTATCTTTTCTTCATCCGTAAGGTGGCAATAAGGCTTTTTTTCTCCGATACCTACCGCTTCAAAATGCTCCTTGCGGAGGGATGATAACAAGAAGAAATAAATCATCTTATCCTCGTCTTGCCCAAACTTGCACTCGGACATATCAACTTCCAAAATCTGTTTTTTGGTGTCCTCTACAGTCTTTTCAAGAACAATTTCCTTGTTACGCTTGTCTTGTTTCTCCAATTTCTCCATTGGAGAAAGTGTCTGCTCTTGATTTGTACTATTAGAGGCATAGGTAACTTTGGTCATATAACAAAGTACAATATCCTTGCTCTCAACACGGAAATAGAGGGTAATTTCACCTGCTTCACATCGGGTACGGATTTCTTCGCATTTCTCCGTGTAATCGTTCAACTCCTGCTCGTACTCGCTCTGTGCCTGTCCGTATTCTTCGGCAGTATCGTAATCCTCTTTTAAGGGTGCTTCGGGCTGTTTGGGATATGCTTTCGCATAACAATTAAGACGTTCCACTTCGTACCCCATAGCAGTAAGGCGTTCTACTACGATTTCGTTGTAGTTAGTATTTTCACGACAGAGAGGAACATCGGGACGTTCTTCCATAAGGCGCACGGCTTTCTCTGTGAGGTATGCCGCATTCATTTCTGCAAGGCAAGTACGATTGGCGCAATTTCCACAACCACCTTCGCAGAACAGCACCATATTATTTGTATTGTGGGGACAGGACAGACAGAGGGTCTTGTCAAATGCGTACCGCTCCAAATCGGTGGTATATTGCCGTTCGATGTTCCGTGCGACTTCGGTAGCTTTCATCCCTCGCCAACTATGATGCAGTGCATCTTCTTTGAGGTGTTTGTCGTACACATCTTTCTGAACATCTTCACCGTAACGACAGATTTCGCTCGCTACGCTGATTGTGATTTCGTCCTGCTCCAAAAGCTGTGCGATTTCGGGAATTAGGGAAACAAATTTAAGGCGTGTACGGATATAGTTCTCGTTCTTGCCGAACTGCACTGCCAAAGACTGCACATCATGGCGACCACTATCTATGAGCTTTTGGTAGGCATTGGCTTCCTCAATCGGGGTGACATCCTTACGTTGGAGGTTTTCAGTGACAGCCATTTCTTCGGCTACCTCGTCTGAAATTTCCATAACGATAGCTGGAATTTCTTCCAATTCTGCCATTAGGGAGGCTCGGTATCGACGTTCTCCAAAAACAATCTCAAAGCGGTTGTCTTCTATCAGGCGTACTCCAATTGGTTGTAACACACCCTGCTGACGAATACTTTCGGAAAGCTCCACAAGACTCGTTTCGTCAAAATTCTTGCGTGGGTTGTAATTGCTCGGTTGCACATTTGCCAATGCTACCATTGTGATGTTTTTCTCTACTGATTGAATTGCTGTTGCTTCCATAATCATAAAAATTTAATTGGTTTAATATTTGATTTTTTATTTTCCCTTTGTTCGGTTCTTTTTTCTGCCTGAACCGCTTGGGATTTACAGATGCTTTACAAGGACTGACGAATAAGCGATTTCCGACGCTTTTTCCGGAAAATTACTCTTTCGCAGAAAGGAAGAATTTTATAGGAAATGCACTTCAAAGCGACGGAATCAAGCGCGGCAGTCCACCTTTGCGTCTGGAAAACCAACCGGCGATGGCAGGAATGGACCGGATGAGTGGCATTAAAAGAATATAGAAAAGGAAGAATACGCCGAAAGGCGGATAGTAAAACCGATGGGACGATAAATGATACAACGGGACAAGCGGAAGGGCGTAAGACCAGACGGTGTAAAACAGGAATGGAGCTTACCAGCCAAAAATCCTTGGAGCCATTTTACTAAATAAATCTGTATCAATTGCCTGTTTTACCGGAAATTTGCATTACTTTTGCAGTAGCGAAACAGCCATTTCGGAAACAGCCATTTCGAAAACGGCAATAAAAAAGGATAAGAATATGAGATTTTTTGACAGAACAGAAGAAATAGCCTCTCTCCGCAAGATTCGCGAAATGGCCCAAGACAATGCTCAGTTTACAGTGGTAACGGGACGTCGCCGTATCGGTAAGACATCACTCGTGTGGAAGGCATACGAGGACGAACCGATTCTTTATTTCTTTGTTGCCCGGAAAGCTGAAGGCGATTTGTGTGAGGACTACCGGCTTGAGATAGAGCACAAGCTGGGTGTCCCAACCATGGGACGGGCCGAGCACTTCACCGATGTGTTCGAGTTCCTGATGAAACTTTCGGCAGAACGTCCCATCACGCTCTTTATCGACGAGTTCCAGGAGTTTTTCCGTGTGAACAAATCGGTGTTCAGCGATATGCAGCGCATCTGGGACCTATACAGCCCGAAGTCCCACATCAATCTGATTGTCTGTGGTTCGATTTATTCCATGATGACAAAGATATTCAAGGATAAGAAAGAGCCGTTGTATAACCGGCAGTCGCGCTTTATGACCGTGCGCCCGTTTACTCCGACTGTCCTGAAAGATATTCTTTCGGAATACAATCCCGGCTACACGGCGGAAGATCTGCTGGCCTTGTACGCATTCACGGGCGGCGTGGCGAAGTACGTGCAACTACTCGTGGATGCAGGAGCAACAACTAAAACGGCTATGCTCGACCAGATTATAAAGGCCGACTCCATATTTTTGGGGGAGGGTAAAGCGATTCTTATCGAAGAGTTCGGCAAGGATTACGGAATCTATTTTTCCATACTGTCGGCCATTGCACGAGGAAAAACATCCCGTTCGGAAATCGAGAACGTGGTAGGCAAGGAAATCGGCGGCTATCTTACCAAGCTGGAGAAAGAATACGAAATCATATCGAAGAAACAACCGTTGTTCGAGAAGAGTTCCGCCAAGAATGTCCGGTATATCATCGAGGACAATTTCTTCACGTTCTGGTTCCGCTTTATCTACAAGTACAGCTATATGCTGGAGATAGAGAACTATGGGAGTGTGAAGATGATTATAGGCCGGGATTATGAAACTTTCAGCGGTCTGATGCTTGAACGTTACTTTAAGCGTGTGCTGATAGAACGGCAAGTCTATACGCGCATCGGTGGCTGGTGGGACCGCAAGGGTGAGAACGAAATAGACATAGTAGCTGAAAACGAACTGGACGATACAGCGACATTTTTCGAAGTCAAACGCAAGGCCGAAAATATCGACATGGAAAAACTGGAAGCGAAAGCAGCCGTTTTCATGCGTGCAACGGGAGAGTTCAAAGGTTATACCCTGTCATACAAAGGACTGTCAATGAATGATATGTAGCAACACATATCAGTATAACATACTAACAAAGGCCACAGACTTAAAAGAACGGGAAGCGAGGAACATACCTCACTTCTCGTTTTTTTCCAAATACTCCTTCATCGCCTCATTTACAATATCTCTCAATGACATATTCTTCTCAATAGCAAGGAATTTCATACGCGTATGAACACTCTTGTCAATAACAAAATTGCAATGTACAGCAGGCTCTTTTTCTGTCTTAACCGGTGTAGTTTCCTTCTTTTGCGGAGATTTCTTCGTGGATGACAGCAATCCGTCCAGTCCGCTTTTCATGCTGTCTTTCAATAAATCACTCTTGCCCATATTGCCTTATTTTAATTTCAAAACCTCTTGTGCCAAAGCCATATAATCTTTGGCTCCGTTGCAGTTCTTATTGTATTCAAAGACATTCTTTCCCTTTATAGGAGCTTCGGCCAGTGCCACATTGTCCCGCACAATCGTTTTGAACACTTTGTCACAGAAAGAGTCATTGATAATTTCAGCTACACTCTTGTTGAGTGTCTTGCGCTTGTCGAACTGAGTAATAACAATGCCGCCAATACTCAGGTTCGGGTTCAGGCGTTCCTTAACAATCTCAATCACGCTTGTAATCTTCGCCATTCCGCGCATAGCGAGGAATTGTGCCTGTACCGGAATAATCAGAAAGTCCGCTGTGGTAAGGGCGTTGAGTGTCAGCAAACCCAGTGAGGGCGGACAATCAATCAGGATGTAGTCAAACTTCCGACTGTCAAGCAACTTTGCAATCAAACCTTTCAGTATCAACTCACGTCCAGGCTCGTTTATCAGTTCGGATTCTGCCGCCGACAGGTCGAGACAGGACGGCACAACAGCAAGTCCGTTCTCCAATTCGATAACTGGCAAGGGATATTCACCCCTCATTGCCCCATACACCGTCTGCTCCTCCTCAATAGAGAGACCACACGATTCTGTGAGATTTGCCTGACCGTCCATGTCGATAGCCAGTACACGCTTTTTCTTCTGCCGCAAAGCAGCCGCAAGGTTGATGGTGGTAGTCGTTTTGCCAACCCCACCCTTGTGATTCAAAACAGCTATAATTTTTGCCATAACTTGATGTCTTTATATGCAATACAAAGATAATACTATTTTTAGTAAATACTATAATTAGTATATACTATTTTGCCAAAAAGAGTATTTTAGTATTATAGCATTTACTACTATACTAAAATACTAATAAACTAAATGTAGTAAATACTACTTTCACTAATAGGTAATTCACTACTTTACTATAATTAGTAACTACTACATTTAGTATATGTTGTTTATCAACACTATATGCACATCATCAGAACGGTAAGTCTTCCTTGTTCTCTTGTGGCATAGCTACCGATGGTACAGGTACATCGCTTGTGGTATCCGTCTGACTACCTGCTTCTGAAGTTGCTTCCTCCCGCTTTCCGGTATTGATGAACTCCAATGTGTCTGCCGTAATGGATAGTTGAATCTGACAGTTTTCATCCTTATCCTTCCACTGTGAAGCTGACAGTGTCCCCTCAATGAGCAGTAACCGTCCTTTGGTCAGGTATTCGGATAGTCGAATGTGGTTCTCTTTCTTACTCCGTACCCTTACCCAAGTAGTGACGCTGTTTCCATGTGAATAGTCATCTACCGCCATATCAAATGCGATGAATGAACCGTGTGTTCCAGTAATAACCTGGCAATCCTTGCCAATGCGACCAATTGTGTGAACGTATAACATAATAAATTCTTTTTGTGGCAGGTGGTTAGTCCTACCGTTACCTTAGTTTATAATATTTTTTATTTTCCCTCTATTCGGCCTGTTTGCGACCTCCGGGATGATTTTTTCTGCATCCAAAGGTGGCAGGAACAATCTGGCAAGGCTGAAGAGGAAAAATACGCTCACCAGCGGAGAGGAAGATTTTTGCACTTCACTCGCGGCAGAATGCCGGCATTGACACGACTGGGACTGGCGATTACCTTTGCGGAAAAATTCAATCCACGGCAGGTTGCACGGCAGCAGAAAGCGATAAATGGAAGTATATAAAAAAGGAATAGAAAAACGCTAAAGCAGGGAATAATAAAAAAGGAGAACGGACAGCCGGACTAAGATACAAAGACTACCTTGAAACTGTGAATAGTGATATACTTATATCATTATCCGCAATTTCAAGTCTGTTCGTGTTTGTCCTTTGAAAAAACAACTTGACGCACTTTATGTAACACGCTACACAAAGCTGACTACCCGCAGCGGTTGTACCATAACGCTTGATGATGAAAAAGGAAGCGTTATGATGAAAGACAAGGAAGGCAACAGCTATACGGCAGACGGAGAAGGAAATATCACAATATCTGCCTCTAAAAGCATCACCTTGTGTGTTGGAGAAAACAAAATAATGATTGATAGCGAAGGCAATATATCATCTAATGCGGAAAAGGACATAACAGAGTCCGCCGGTGCCAATATTGCGCAGTCAGCAGAAAATATTGATTGTACAGCAAGCAGTAATTATAATATCTCCAGTACAGATTTTACAGCATCCGGCAGTAGCAGTGCTACAGTCAGCGGTACAACAAAGGCTACGATAGATTCTTCTGGAACCACAGCCGTAGCCGGAACAATTGTCAAATTGAATTAACAGCATATGAGCAATGCCATACAACAAATAGCAGATAAGATGCTCTACCAATGGGAAGATGCAGTCAGGAGACCGGTTAAGTTGATCCGTATCGTCATCAATCCGGGAGACGAAAGTATGCTTGATGCTTTCTATGACTATATGCTTGCCCTTGATAGCGAAGAGGAAGATATGGTGTTCGTCATAGAACTTCCGTTCAGTTCCAGAACCGATTTCTCAAAAGATGTTGTAGGGTATATTGCACAACAGGTAGAATATTGGAACAATTCAAAGAAACCCGAAGAAATTGTCTTTGAACGTGTTGATTGGATAGCTGATTATAAACCGGAAGTAGCGGAAAACGATACCTCCGTCGCAGTTGCCAACTTCAACAAGCTGACAGAATCCCTTGTAAAAGGGACTGATATGAAATGCAGTTTTGTCTTTAACCTAAAGAACACATACGACTATGACGGATGTCGTGAATGGTTTGAAAAGGCTCTTGCCCTGCCATTCCACAAGCAAATGGTATGGGGTATATCCGACATAAAAGACCATGAACAGTTTGGCAAACTAATGGCCAAACATTCCAATGACGCGGTGTCTATTTATCCGCCAATAGATTTGGACGGAGCAATGGAGCAACTCGCGGAACAAGCGGCCAATGAGGATAAGAGCGACCCGGCAGCCTCAAATTTCAGGCTGGCATTAATCAAACTGATGAACAGTGTGAAAAAAGGGAACGCAGCGCAAACAGAGGAATTTGCGAAGAAATGCCTTGACATTGCCCTCGAAAATGTGAAGAAAGACATTAACTGGATTAGCCAATTTGTAACCGTATATACAATTCTATATACCGACCAGATTTCCCATAAGGACTATAAGACAGCCATGTACTTTGCTGACAAAGCCGTAGAAGCCGCTGAAATCGGGGAAGAAAAATTAGACCCCTCTTTGGCCTGCCGATTGCTCGGAAACACCTTATTGGGAAAGGCCTCCATCTATGTACGAGAGTCGCTTTGGAAAGAAGCGGCAGAAACGTACTATCGCGGTGCTGAAGCATACTCCAGATGCAACGATTACCTAATGCAAAGTGAAGCATTGAGACTGTGTGGTTGGTGCCGGGAAAATAATTATGAGAAATCGTTAGCTGCGGAATGTTATGTGGAAGGTTTCAGACTTTCAGACAAACTTTCCATAGACCTGATAAAGAACTCCTCTTATCCTCTCCTGCTATTAAGCCTGTTAAACAGTTCGGCACGCTCCAAGCTGGTCAGTGACGATGAAATAAATGAAGTTCTGACCAAAGTGTTAGGAGATGACTGGGAGAATTATTTGTATGAGTATAAAAGAAATTTAGGAAAATACAATGGAATGGCTGAACAACATATTGCGAAATCTTGAAGGGCTGTTCACTGATGCAACCGAATATGCCTATGCGAACCCCAAAGTGGGGTACTTAGTAGTAATCTTTCTGCTATTGGTTTGGCTTGTCGGACTGATATTCGACTGGAAATGGACATACGCCAGACCCGGAAGCTGGGGAGGAAACTTCTTTCTTGACTTATTGGGTCCAACCGGATTCCGATTTTGGCTCGGTGTAATCATTGTGATTGCCATTGTTGCATCTGCCTATTTGTATTTTCGAGTTAAATAACGATAAAGACTGACAGTTATGGCGGACACAGGCTATTTCGACAGCGTGAGTGCAAACCTAAAGACCGGCGTAGGCGCGCAGGTCAAGGGTATCTCGGAAGGCGTCAAGGCGAACTCCGATGCCGGCGTGTCACCGTCCGTCAACGCCCTCGACACGGGCGTCAAGGCGGCAGCCGCCATCGGCGGCCTTGCCGACGGCCTGAGCGAGGCCGCGATGCTCCCCGTGCTGGGTGCCATGGGCATGAAGGGCATGGCCTGCCTGCCCATCTCCAAGCAGCTCGACCCGGTCATCGGCGTGGACATCCACCTCGTGACGATACCACCTTCCCCCGTCGTGCCCATGCCTCACCCTTATGTCGGGGTTCTCCTTCGTCCGCAGGACTTCATCGCGGCGGCGGTCTCTTCGTTCATCCCCCCGCCTCCGACAGCGGAACAGACGGGCGACGCCGACAGCGCGAAGCTCGCCGAGGTGGGGCACACCGTACTGACGATGGCCGTCGGGATGCTGGGTGCCACCGTCAAGATAGGCGGCTTCATCCCGCGCGCGGTTGCATCCACACCCACGCGGAGCATCCCGCACATCCCCATGGGTGCAGGCTGGGCGGCCCCTTCAGCGGCGATACCCAAGAACAACGGCCACGCCTTCATGGGCAGCCTGACGGTGCTTGCCGACGGGATGCCCTTCTCGGGCGGCGGCGCGCACCTGCACCTCGACTGCAACGACGTGGGCATACCGAGCGTGCACAAGGTTCCGGGCATGTTCCTGCCCACGGGTGTCATCAACCCGATACCTCCCGCCAGGCAGATACTCACCAGCCCGGTTCCCGTCCCTCTCAACCCCATGGCGGCACTCGCCCGCAAGTGCACGGGGGCGTTCGGGCGTTTCTACAAGAAAAAGACCAAGAAGCTGGCGGACAAGCTGCACAGCAAGGTCAACAAGACGATAAAGAGCGAATCCCTCAAGAACATGCTCCACAAGGCCATCTGTACGGTCACGGGCCACCCCGTGGACGTGGCCGGCGGCACGTTCTTCACCGACGAGGAGGACTTCTGGCTCGACGGCCCGGTACCTCTGTCATGGGAGCGCACATGGTACAGCCGCAGCGACTACCGGGGTCCTCTGGGCAACGGATGGCACCACGCCTACGACATGGGCGTCGTCGCGGACACGGAAGAAGGCACCCTGACGCTCCGCATGAGTGACGGCATCCCGGTGGCCTTCCCACTGCCGACAGCGAAAGAACCCTCGTTCATCCTCTCCGAGCGCAAGGAGGCCCGTCTGGAACAGGACGGCTGCTACTGCGTGTGGGACATGGCCGAGGACCTCTACTACCGCTTCACGCGCAAGGAGTACGATTCCGTGCGCCTGCTTGAGAGCGTGACCGACTGCAACGGCCTCGGCATCCGCTTCGAGTACACGAAAGAGGGGTTGCTGCGTTCCATTACAGACAGTGCGGGCCGCCGTCTGAGGGTGGAACACGACACGAGGAACGGACGCATCCTTGAGATATGCGGCCCGCATCCGGAAGATCCGGAGAAAGAGATTACCCTCGCCTCCTACGAGTACGACGCCGACGGCAACATGACCCTCCAGCGCAACGCGGCAGGCGACGTGATGACATACGAGTATGCCGGAAGGCTCATCGTGAAGGAGACATGGCGCAACGGCCTTGCGTGGTACTTCGAGTACGACGGTACGGGCGTGGGTTCGCGCTGCGTACACACGTGGGGCGACGGCGGCATATACGACCATAAGCTCACGTTCCGAGAGGGAGTGACCGAGGTGCTCGACAGCCATGGCGGGCTGACGGTGTACCACCACCGTGGCGGCCTTGTGTGGAAGAAGGTCGATGCCAACGGCGGGGAACACCTGTGGCGTTACGACGACAGCCGCCAGCTCCTCGCACAGACAGACCCGCTCGGTAACAGCACCCTGTACAAATATGACCGCTGGGGGAACTGCACCGACAGCTCCGACCCGTGCGGCGGCAGCGTGTCCGCCGTGTACCCCGGCAAGGGGGGCCTGCGCAACCGTCCCGTATCCGTGACCACGCCGGACGGCGGCACGTGGGAGTTCGGCTATGACCGCTCCGGCAATCTGGTGAGCCGCACCAACCCTGAAGGTGCCGTCACGAGGATGACCTACCGCGACGGTGCGGTGGCATCGGTGAAAGACCCCTACGGCGTGGTGACGAAGCTCGCCTATGACCGTTTCCGCAACCTCACGGAGGCATCCGACAGCCGGGGGAACACCTCGCTGTACGGCTACGACCTGCTGGGCAGGTGCGTGAGCGTCACCAATCCCAAGGGTGCGGTGCAGAAAAGGGAATACGACCCTGTGGGCCGCGTGGTGCACGTGCTCGACTTCGACGGCAACGACATACGCCTGTCCTACGACGGGATAGACAACCTCACCGAATACCGTGACAACGTCCAGCACGTGGAGTACGGCTACTCCGGCATGTGGAAACTGACAAGGCGTCGCGACCACCGGGGCGTGGTGAACTTCCGCTATGACCGGGAGGAACGCCTGCGCCGTGTGACAAACGAGAAGCTCCAGAGCTACGAGTTCACCCTCGACGCGGTGGGAAACGTCACCGCCGAGAAGGGCTTCGACGGGGCCGTCCGTCATTACCTGCGTGACAGGGGCGGACGTGTCGTCAGGGAGACGCTGCCATCGGGGACGGAAAGGGAATACGGCTATGACGCCTGCTCGCGCGTGACGCGCGTCTCATACCCCACGGCCGGCGACCCCGACCAGACCTACGCCTACGGGCTGTCCGGCAGGCTGGTGCTGGCATCGAGGGGGGAAAGCACGGTGGAGTTCGCGTACAACTCCCTGGGACTTCCGGTCCGGGAGACGGCTGACGGCAACACCATACTCCGCACCTACGACCATACCGGCAGGATACTCACGCTCGACAGCACTATGGGAGCCTCGCTGCGCTACACCCGCAACGGCTACGGGGAGCTTGAGGGGTTCACGGCCACCGGCGGCGACGGTGCAGGTTCGTGGGAATCCTCACACCGCCACGACACGCTGGGCTTCGAGGTGGAGCGCATCCTTCCGGGAGGCGTCGTCCGCTCGTTCGCCTACGACGACATAGGCCGTCTGGTGGATGCCCGCACACGCAAGGACTCGCGCACACGGCATATGCGCCGCTACCGCTGGGGAGTCGCCGACAGGCTGTTGTCCGTGGAGGACAGCAGGCGTGGCGAGACCCGCTACTCCTACACCCCGACGGGGCAGCTCGACAGGGCGGAATACCCCGACGGCAGGGAGCAGTGGAGAAAGAGCGACCCGGTGGGGAACCTGTATCCCGACCCGGACATGAGGCTGCGCAGCTACCTCAGTGGCGGACGGCTGGAGCAGGACGGTGAATGGCACTGCGAGTACGACGGTGACGGCAACCTGACGGAACGCTACCTCGGCACGGGAAAGTGGCTTGACGGCAAGAAGGACCGCTGGAGATACCGGTGGAACGCCGACGGCTCCCTGGCAAAGGTGGTGCGGCCCGACAAGAGGGAGGTGGAGTTCACATACGACGCGCTCGGACGCAGGCTCTCCAAGAGCTTCGGCACGACAGTGACGCGGTGGGTGTGGAACGGCAACGTGCCGCTGCACCAGTGGAAGCAGCGCAGGGAATACTCCGTCATGGAGGACAGGTGGCACACGGACACGGAACGCCGTGACATGACGGTATGGCTCTTCGACGAGGAGTCGTTCGTACCGATGGCAATGATAAAGGAAGGCAGGTCCTACTCGATACTGACCGACCAGCTCGGAACGCCGACGGAGGCATACGATGCCGAGGGCAACGAGGTGTGGAGCCGGGTGCTCGACATGGACGGGAACGTCATCGAGGAGACGGGTAACAAGGGAATGGTACCGTTCCTGTTCCAGGGACAGTATTATGACTGTGAGACAGGACTGGCATACAACAGGTTCAGGTACTACTCGCCGAAGATGGGAATGTATGTGTCACAAGATCCGATTGGACTGGCTGGCGGAATACTCAACCTGTATGGCTACGTCAGCGACACGAACTTGATTATAGATTTATATGGACTTGATTGGAACTATGTTCTTATTAATTCTAAAGGTGAGGTGTATTATTCTGGAAGAGCATCAGATAATGCTAACATAAATGATGTGGCAAGAAGGCATGCAGGAACAAAGGGAACTGATGGACCAAGGTTCGGTGAAGGTGATACTATTGTACAAATAACAAAAAAAGGTACAGATAGATTGATAGTGAGAGGAATAGAACAAGTTGGTATAGATAATTCTTCAGTATCGTTGTTAGGATATCGAAGTGACAATGTCCGAGGAAATAAAATAAACGGAATTAGGGATAAAAATAGTGAGAAGGGCAAATTGTACATGCGTAGTGCAGAGAAAAAACTTAAAAAAATGTCTCTTTCTGATCGCATCGCAAATGGAGAAAGGAAAACATTTGAGGAATATAGAGCTACTAAAAAGAATAGTTACGGTTAAAAATTACATTTTATGAATCAACAATATACTTGCCTTCATGACAAAATGATTGAAGAACTGTTTATCCAGTATGATAAATGTATTGACAAAAAAAATAAAATAGTTTCATTTTTTTTGTCAAGCCTTTCTACTGGTAATATGTTATGGCGAAGTTTTTTACCAGCATTCGCAATAACGCGTACATTCCCAAGACATCACTTTGTCAGTTCTAATGAAGTTAATAGATTTCGTGATGATCCTTGTAAAATCTGCAATATAGATTCATGGGCTGGATTTGAAAATGAAGATTATAATTTTTATTTAGAGATAGCTTCCAATGCTGGAGGAATTCCAGCTTTTAGTCTTGAATTTTGCATTGTACTACTGACTGAGTTTAATAAATTGGCAAATAATGCAATAGAGCCAAGCTGTACTGATGCTCATATTTTTAATGAAATTATGATGAGCCTTGTAGATGCCTCATCTCAAGAAACATTAAAAAAGGATATCGTCAAAAGAATTAATAAGATTCAATTATTTGATACAAATAAAACTCAGACCCAATGTCTTCTACAAACATTGGGCTTTTGCGGAATATTGGAGACGGCACAACACAAAAGTCCATTCCATGAGTATGTAAACTTAGGGCTTGCTCCTAAAAAGTCACACAATTCAGACTGGGAATATCCTGTTGATTTTTGGACACCTTCGGATGGTATAAACCGAGAAGCATTTAAGTTTTGGTTCGGTAATTATATCCAGTTTGATAAATTCTGGGAATAAAATATATTATGGCGGACGTAGGATATTTCGACAGCGTAAGTGCCAACCTAAAGACCGGCGTAGGCGCGCAGGTCAAGGGTATCTCGGAAGGCGTCAAGGCGAACTCCGATGCCGGCGTGTCACCGTCCGTCAACGCCCTCGACACGGGCGTCAAGGCGGCAGCCGCCATCGGCGGCCTTGCCGACGGCCTGAGCGAGGCCGCGATGCTCCCCGTGCTGGGTGCCATGGGCATGAAGGGCATGGCCTGCCTGCCCATCTCCAAGCAGCTCGACCCGGTCATCGGCGTGGACATCCACCTCGTGACGATACCACCTTCCCCCGTCGTGCCCATGCCTCACCCTTATGTCGGGGTTCTCCTTCGTCCGCAGGACTTCATCGCGGCGGCGGTCTCTTCGTTCATCCCCCCGCCTCCGACAGCGGAACAGACGGGCGACGCCGACAGCGCGAAGCTCGCCGAGGTGGGGCACACCGTACTGACGATGGCCGTCGGGATGCTGGGTGCCACCGTCAAGATAGGCGGCTTCATCCCGCGCGCGGTTGCATCCACACCCACGCGGAGCATCCCGCACATCCCCATGGGTGCAGGCTGGGCGGCCCCTTCAGCGGCGATACCCAAGAACAACGGCCACGCCTTCATGGGCAGCCTGACGGTGCTTGCCGACGGGATGCCCTTCTCGGGCGGCGGCGCGCACCTGCACCTCGACTGCAACGACGTGGGCATACCGAGCGTGCACAAGGTTCCGGGCATGTTCCTGCCCACGGGTGTCATCAACCCGATACCTCCCGCCAGGCAGATACTCACCAGCCCGGTTCCCGTCCCTCTCAACCCCATGGCGGCACTCGCCCGCAAGTGCACGGGGGCGTTCGGGCGTTTCTACAAGAAAAAGACCAAGAAGCTGGCGGACAAGCTGCACAGCAAGGTCAACAAGACGATAAAGAGCGAATCCCTCAAGAACATGCTCCACAAGGCCATCTGTACGGTCACGGGCCACCCCGTGGACGTGGCCGGCGGCACGTTCTTCACCGACGAGGAGGACTTCTGGCTCGACGGCCCGGTACCTCTGTCATGGGAGCGCACATGGTACAGCCGCAGCGACTACCGGGGTCCTCTGGGCAACGGATGGCACCACGCCTACGACATGGGCGTCGTCGCGGACACGGAAGAAGGCACCCTGACGCTCCGCATGAGTGACGGCATCCCGGTGGCCTTCCCACTGCCGACAGCGAAAGAACCCTCGTTCATCCTCTCCGAGCGCAAGGAGGCCCGTCTGGAACAGGACGGCTGCTACTGCGTGTGGGACATGGCCGAGGACCTCTACTACCGCTTCACGCGCAAGGAGTACGATTCCGTGCGCCTGCTTGAGAGCGTGACCGACTGCAACGGCCTCGGCATCCGCTTCGAGTACACGAAAGAGGGGTTGCTGCGTTCCATTACAGACAGTGCGGGCCGCCGTCTGAGGGTGGAACACGACACGAGGAACGGACGCATCCTTGAGATATGCGGCCCGCATCCGGAAGATCCGGAGAAAGAGATTACCCTCGCCTCCTACGAGTACGACGCCGACGGCAACATGACCCTCCAGCGCAACGCGGCAGGCGACGTGATGACATACGAGTATGCCGGAAGGCTCATCGTGAAGGAGACATGGCGCAACGGCCTTGCGTGGTACTTCGAGTACGACGGTACGGGCGTGGGTTCGCGCTGCGTACACACGTGGGGCGACGGCGGCATATACGACCATAAGCTCACGTTCCGAGAGGGAGTGACCGAGGTGCTCGACAGCCATGGCGGGCTGACGGTGTACCACCACCGTGGCGGCCTTGTGTGGAAGAAGGTCGATGCCAACGGCGGGGAACACCTGTGGCGTTACGACGACAGCCGCCAGCTCCTCGCACAGACAGACCCGCTCGGTAACAGCACCCTGTACAAATATGACCGCTGGGGGAACTGCACCGACAGCTCCGACCCGTGCGGCGGCAGCGTGTCCGCCGTGTACCCCGGCAAGGGGGGCCTGCGCAACCGTCCCGTATCCGTGACCACGCCGGACGGCGGCACGTGGGAGTTCGGCTATGACCGCTCCGGCAATCTGGTGAGCCGCACCAACCCTGAAGGTGCCGTCACGAGGATGACCTACCGCGACGGTGCGGTGGCATCGGTGAAAGACCCCTACGGCGTGGTGACGAAGCTCGCCTATGACCGTTTCCGCAACCTCACGGAGGCATCCGACAGCCGGGGGAACACCTCGCTGTACGGCTACGACCTGCTGGGCAGGTGCGTGAGCGTCACCAATCCCAAGGGTGCGGTGCAGAAAAGGGAATACGACCCTGTGGGCCGCGTGGTGCACGTGCTCGACTTCGACGGCAACGACATACGCCTGTCCTACGACGGGATAGACAACCTCACCGAATACCGTGACAACGTCCAGCACGTGGAGTACGGCTACTCCGGCATGTGGAAACTGACAAGGCGTCGCGACCACCGGGGCGTGGTGAACTTCCGCTATGACCGGGAGGAACGCCTGCGCCGTGTGACAAACGAGAAGCTCCAGAGCTACGAGTTCACCCTCGACGCGGTGGGAAACGTCACCGCCGAGAAGGGCTTCGACGGGGCCGTCCGTCATTACCTGCGTGACAGGGGCGGACGTGTCGTCAGGGAGACGCTGCCATCGGGGACGGAAAGGGAATACGGCTATGACGCCTGCTCGCGCGTGACGCGCGTCTCATACCCCACGGCCGGCGACCCCGACCAGACCTACGCCTACGGGCTGTCCGGCAGGCTGGTGCTGGCATCGAGGGGGGAAAGCACGGTGGAGTTCGCGTACAACTCCCTGGGACTTCCGGTCCGGGAGACGGCTGACGGCAACACCATACTCCGCACCTACGACCATACCGGCAGGATACTCACGCTCGACAGCACTATGGGAGCCTCGCTGCGCTACACCCGCAACGGCTACGGGGAGCTTGAGGGGTTCACGGCCACCGGCGGCGACGGTGCAGGTTCGTGGGAATCCTCACACCGCCACGACACGCTGGGCTTCGAGGTGGAGCGCATCCTTCCGGGAGGCGTCGTCCGCTCGTTCGCCTACGACGACATAGGCCGTCTGGTGGATGCCCGCACACGCAAGGACTCGCGCACACGGCATATGCGCCGCTACCGCTGGGGAGTCGCCGACAGGCTGTTGTCCGTGGAGGACAGCAGGCGTGGCGAGACCCGCTACTCCTACACCCCGACGGGGCAGCTCGACAGGGCGGAATACCCCGACGGCAGGGAGCAGTGGAGAAAGAGCGACCCGGTGGGGAACCTGTATCCCGACCCGGACATGAGGCTGCGCAGCTACCTCAGTGGCGGACGGCTGGAGCAGGACGGTGAATGGCACTGCGAGTACGACGGTGACGGCAACCTGACGGAACGCTACCTCGGCACGGGAAAGTGGCTTGACGGCAAGAAGGACCGCTGGAGATACCGGTGGAACGCCGACGGCTCCCTGGCAAAGGTGGTGCGGCCCGACAAGAGGGAGGTGGAGTTCACATACGACGCGCTCGGACGCAGGCTCTCCAAGAGCTTCGGCACGACAGTGACGCGGTGGGTGTGGAACGGCAACGTGCCGCTGCACCAGTGGAAGCAGCGCAGGGAATACTCCGTCATGGAGGACAGGTGGCACACGGACACGGAACGCCGTGACATGACGGTATGGCTCTTCGACGAGGAGTCGTTCGTACCGATGGCAATGATAAAGGAAGGCAGGTCCTACTCGATACTGACCGACCAGCTCGGAACGCCGACGGAGGCATACGATGCCGAGGGCAACGAGGTGTGGAGCCGGGTGCTCGACATGGACGGGAACGTCATCGAGGAGACGGGTAACAAGGGAATGGTACCGTTCCTGTTCCAGGGACAGTATTATGACTGTGAGACAGGACTGGCATACAACAGGTTCAGGTACTACTCGCCACAGATGGGCATGTATGTCTCGCAAGATCCGATTGGACTGGCTGGTGGAATACTCAATCTATATGGGTATGTCGATGATACCAATGCGTGGAGTGATATTCTTGGACTAATTTCTAATATCGTTACTTTTACCGATAGTCATGGATTAACTTTAGAAGTTGGAGGTTATACAGGTCTTAGCCACATGAAAACTTCAGAATTAGAGGCATTATATCATGCAAATAATGATGCCATCTTAGGACGAGGTCATGGTCTTGCTGGTATTGATAAAATGGGGAATAAAATTATTTTGCATCATTATAAACAAAGAGCACAAGGTCCAATAGTCGCTATGCCCAAAAAGCATCACGATAAACCTCATACTAATCCAGGTCAGCATCCTCATGGTAAACAAAAAGGAATGGGATTAACTGAAAATGAACGCATATCTTTTAATCAATGGAAACATGAATTTTGGCGGCATCAAGCTGAAGTTGAGTTAAAGAAACGAAATAAAAAGATAAACTATAGGAGTAAATAATATGAAATCAATAGTTATACATGAATTAGAGGCGTTTTACTTAAGACATCCTGAGTTAAAAGGCATTCCCGTATCTTTAAATCAGATTAAAGATGCAGAAGAAATCCTACATACAAAGTTTGATAGAGACTACACGTTTTTTTTAACTCATTTTGGAGGTTCGTATGCTGGATATGCCATTCATGGATTTTTAAACGCTCCCAATATTGGAAATGAAACAGTAATTGAATTAACTCAACAAGCAAGGAACTTATCTCAATTACAAAATCTTTTTCCTGAATTAGATGAATGTATTGTTTTTTCTGATGACGGAGCAGGGAATCCAATAGCGATAGATTCCGGGGGGGGAATCTGGATATTTGATTTCGACACTACTAAAAAAAATAAAATAGCAGATTCTTTAGGAAAATTGATTGAAGAGAATATCCCTAATTGGTAAAAAATGCAATTAATATTCGTCAAATTCTATGGCGAACACAAGTTATTTTGATAGCGTGAGTACAAATCTCAAAACCAGTGTAGGTGCATAGGTTAAGGGTATAAAGACGGTAGCGGTCTTACTGATAGTCTGAGTGGAGTTGCGATGTTTTTTTCCGTACTGAGTGTCATGGGCATATCCTGCCCATCTCCAAGTAGCTTGACACGGTTATTGATATCTACCTCGTAACGATACTTTCAGTTTCCGCTCACGCCTAACCCTTATATGCAAGCATTCGGCAATAATTATTATAACATGAAAAGATTGTACCTGATGTAAATTATCTCAATTTCAAATCGCAAAGGTGTTATATGAGATTAAAATCATCAACCACAATTTGTGATATAATCATATAGTAAAATATGTCATTAGATATGGACAATAAATTTACATGGCTACCATTCTATAAAGAACTATCCGACTGGCTACTTGGAAAACAGAATAGCCAACCGGAACTTATATCTACGCTAAAAGAAATCGGCATTTCCGGTTTTCGTGATGGTTCAGAAAGAGGCAAAGAGATTGTTTTGGAAGAGATAGACCCGTTTACATTCTTTTCGTATCTCAACAAATTTCATTCCGATGAAAGAAGAGTCGAAATCCTACAGGACTTAAGGCATAAGCTACATTTTAGATGCCCAGAACCGACAGACGTATCCGGTATCCCGACAATACATCCGATGAAAGTGCATCTGTTTCCACATAAATCGACAAGGAATAAGTATGATATAAATGTATTATGGGAATTGTTCGGACAGGTAAAAGAAGGGAAAGTAGATGAACGACTTTTTCAAACGGCATTGAACATTAAGAGTGTCGGAAAGGGAAAGCTCAGCATTGTTCTGTTCTACGTTAATCCGGAAAAATATGTTCCTTTGGATTCCAACACTTCATCGTATCTAAGAAGCAAAAAACTGGGCTACACTTATGATAGCTTTGCATCATATAATGAGTTGTCAGAAAAAATAGTCAAGACTCTTGGAAAACGTCCGTGGGAGATTTCATGTGAGGCATATAATTATACTCCGGAGAGTGATTCATCAAGTATCGGTAGTATCAGGACTCTATTCGAAAAACTTGAAGACGAATTAGAGGACGATATGGATTACCACATCTTTTATCGAGGACAATCAGATAAGAGTTTCGGATTAATTCCCTCCATCTATCGAGAGAAACTTTTAATCCAGAATGAAAATAGAATTTTTAGAGATATTATCGCTCAAAGTCCGGCTGATTTCAAAGGATGCACATCTACTTTTGAAAAGTTGGTCAAGATGCAGCATTATTCCTTGCCGACACGCCTCTTGGATATTACTACAAATCCTTTGGTAGCTCTGTATTTTGCGTGCGAGAATGATGCCGTTGACGGTAAACTGTTCCGATTCGAAGTTCAAACGTCAGATATTAAATATTTCGATAGTGATGCTGTCAGTGTCGTTTCTAATATTGCCAAACGCCCAATAGATTTCAGTATTGAAGATTTGAGAGAACTGGATAGGAAGGAGTTCAACTCTGAAGAGGAAATCCAATATCTTCTGCACGAAATTAAGTACGAGAAACCCCATTTTCAGAATGTGATTGACTCAAAGGATATCGAGAGAGTCTTTTGTGTAAAACCGATGTTTGACAATCCTCGCATAATCCGGCAATCCGGGGCATTTTTCCTCTATGGTATCAATGGCAATAAAAGCCAACCCGCGTCACTCAACTTCAGCTACAAAGTGTACATCATCAATAAAGCGCAGAAACAGAAGATCAGGAAGCAGCTTGAAGCTCTCGGCATAGATAAATCAACGTTGTTCCCGGAAGTCGAACACGTGGCCGAGCATATAAAGGACAAATATCATCTATCTAAATAACCTTTCCCTCATTTTAAAAAAACAAGCCGAGCTATTACGCGGATAGCTCGGCCTAAATAGATTTTATGTCAAACGCCTAATCTTGCGGTGTGACTTTATTGTTCAGACATTTCTTCACTTTTTGTATGCGACGCTTACATTTTCTTTTCAGAGCTTTCACTACTATACGCGAAATTATTATATATCCCACAAATAGAAGAAGAGGAAAGAGCAGCACTATCAGGCTTATAACGATAAACGGCAGTTCAAATTCCGGAAAGCACTTATAAGCCAAATCAAAAGTAGAAATCCCACCTGCAAATAAAATGATGAATATAATAAGTTTTATATTCGCCCATGTATTTCTACTATATTTCTTACAATCCCCCTGCGTAAAATTATACACGGAGATTAACAGTTCTAAGAATAAAATTATCTGAGAACTAACGAGAATATAAGTTTTAATGATTGTATCATGCTGACAACCAAATATTCCTATGCAAAACAAACATAAAAATCCATACAATCCCGCATATAAACCGATAAAGCCACACCCTTCCAAGTTGAGTTGATTTTCATCGGTCAGATATTTTAAACGGCGATAAGCCTTATCCAAATAGGCACTTTTTAAAATACATTCCTCGTCCTCACTTTTTAGACTCTCTTTTATAGTTTCATCGGCACGTTGCAATATCGCTTGTACCGATGCCCTTAAATCCATCTGGTATTTGCGATATATTTTAGTCAGTGCGTGTTTATCATCAAGATAGTATAGTCCAAAATCAAAAGCGATTGTAAATTGTATGAATGCAAGTAGATTGACACATTCTATTTCCGACATTTCTATTCAAGTTTTTTGGCTCTCCATTCTTCTCCATTATGCTTTAATACATACTCTGCAACGTACTTTATTAAATCAATCGGATGGAAAGAATAACGCAATTCTCCTTTTCGATATGTAACTGACAGCATAAGTTCTCTTTCATTACCATAAAACTCAATAGCCTCGTCATATTTGCTTCTTAAGTTCTTTTGGTTTTTTTCCAAAAAGATACTATTAGTTATCTTTTTCAAAGAGTCTATCAACTGCTCAATAGAGATTCCTACAGGAACTCTAAATAAGGTATGACGCAACTTATAATCAAACTTCAACTCTTTGTTTTTATATTCATAGTATTTTCTATCAACTGCAATTACCGCAAATTTTCCTTGTTCAATCAACTTTATTGCATCAGCTTCTACTTCTCTGCATAATAATTTATCGCCATTAGAAATATCTTCGGGTGACATGGAAGAGCCTTCAACAGTAAATATTTTGGGTTCTTCAGAATATCTATACCCAGAGATATCCAACATTGAATTTTCACACGGAACCCTATCAGGTAACAACTCAAGACCTTTCAACGGAGTTACACTCAACGTAGGATCTCCAGCCGCCACACGAATAGTACCATCGGCATCCATACCGTTGGTACGCACTTCTTCTCCAAAGGCGAAGTGATAAAGATTAGATACTAACTGTTTCAATTTCAACATATTAATCAGTAAAGCGCATCTAAGCGCACATTTGTGATTCGCAAAATTAGCGTTTTTTCTCATAACTTGCAAGTTTATAGGGGTTAAACATCAATAATGCCATCGCATAAGGCTCTTGCTTGAACTGTAACAAGAGGATTACACAACAGCCTCACTCACTAATAAAACATTCTACCATAAGAACAAAAAGAATGCAATGAATGATTACGATTTAACCTCTTTTGTTCAACAGCCGGTTTACTTTGCCTGTGATGAATTGAATAGCAGGACGAGAAAAGAGACCATGTAGGATAATAATTCAGAAGGAAGGATAACCTGTAAACAGATTTTCTTCTATTTAGTCGGTTAATAAATTTAATTGATTGTTTGTTATGTTCAAGGGAAAACACTATTTTTGCGAAATATGATATCCTCCTTCTTGTCTTGAAAGCGGTCTGACTGCTTTAACCAAGGCGAAATGTCTTGGTTTTATAATAAATAATAAGATCAGCATGGCAGAATTAAAGGCAACCGTGTGCTTGCAAGGAAAGGACATAGAAGTGATTTCATCACATATTGAATTTAACCGCAAGACAGATAATAAAGGAAGGCCGGTGACAAATGTTATTGGCGGACGTATTACTATAACCGTTGAATCTACCAGAGAAACTACTATTCTTGAAGCAATGGTAAACAGCCCTTTCAAAGCGATAAGCGGCAAGGTGATTTATTATAACACTAAGGATAATTCAATCTTTCGTGTCGTAGAGTTCAAATATGCGTATATCGTGTATTATAAAGAGATTTACAATGTTGACAGGAAACGCCAAATGTATTCCACCATCACATTTTCTGCGGATATTATTATGATAGGAGACGCATATTTAAGCAATCAATGGTAAGAAGAAACATGAAATTTAGTTGTTTGGATATTATCGTATCAAGAAATATCACTAACTTTGTTCATTGTGGATGTGGTGATAATGGATTTGCAGCGTCTTTTACTATTTCATATTTAATATTCTTATTGCTACATTCCTGTTTCCCAATGGAGTTAAAATAGAATCATGTTAATAACAAAGGTATGAACACTTTAATTCTTGATTTTTTAAATAGCTATGCTGACAATCCTAATCCTCAGTATGCCGTGATGCTGAAAGGAAAATGGGGATGCGGCAAAACCCATCTTATAAAACAATGGAAGAAGAGGTTTGACGAGTCCACAGATACCGACGAGGAAATTACGCTAAGGCCCATCTATATTTCGACCTATGGAATGGATAGCGTGAATGACATCAAGACAGCTATAGATAGGGAATTAAATCCCTTCTTCTATTCGAAAACCGGGCGTTTCATAAAGGGAATTTTGAAATTAGCCGGTAAGGTAGTCTTCAAGACGAGTGTGGATTTTAATGACAACTCTAAAGAGGATGGTTCATTTTCCGCAACATTGGATTCATTGTCGTTACTACAAGTGGAGGACGACAGTATAAAAGGTGTAAAATTTCTGATATTCGATGACATCGAAAGGTGTCTGATAGAAATGAAGGAATTGTTAGGCTTCATCAACTATTTTGTAGAGCACTGTAATTGTCATGTTGTCGTAATTGGGGATGAAAACCACCTTGAAGAACTTCCCAAGGCTGTATTGGGTGAGTTTAAGGAAAAGACCATAGGCAAGGAATTTGAAATACAACCCAATATAGAAGAAGCCATCGAATACTTCCTTGACGAAGTACCGGTATCCGATTATTTGAAAGAAATGCGTGATTTCATTATTGCCTGTTTTATGTGTACAAAATCCGATAACTTACGGGTTTTGAGACAATGCTTGTATGATTTTAAAAGCCACTTAAACAAACTTCCTTCCGAACTGATTGAAAAGGATAATATCTTTCTTAAAAATATTCTTGGGTCATTTATTGCTGTGTATGCAGAGTATAATAATAGTGAGAACAAAGAGTTAATTTGTAATTGGAGTAGAGATTGTCAGATTTCACTACTCCAAGATGATAATGAGGATAAGCAAAGGGTACAGCATCTAAGGGAAAAATATCAATCTTTGAACAAGGGGTTAATTTATAATGTCTTAAATCCGGAGTATGTTACGGCTATTATACAATATATTATCACAGGTGCTCCACTTGTAGAATTTATTGTTACGGAAATAAAGGATAAGCAAGAAGAGCTAAAACCTTGGGAAATGCTATCCGGCTTTTTCGACATGGAACAGCAAAAACTTGAAAGTATTTGCCAGGCCACTATAAAAGCCATATTGGATAAAGAGATAAAAGACGCTTATCAACTTGGTTATAGTATTGCGTATCTATCGTATTTTGACGCCATTGGCATTTTTTCTGATATAAAGCCTCACATCTCTTCAATAAAAGAGAGAATAGCAGAAATGATTAATAGTCAAACCAGTTTAGAGGAACTTTATCAGCTAAGGGGGCTTTTTATTAGTGGATGTAATTATGTAACCACAGATTCCAAGACTCCAATAACAGATGATATTGTGGACTATTTCTTGCAGCAGGTGAAATCAAAGATAAAAGAGTTGCCGGATCAAATGCAAAAAGCACTGCGTAATTTGACTGAAGAAACAGTAGAGGAACTTATAATTATAGACAGATTGCCTTATCCAGATAAAAGTTGTACATACGAACTTCGTGCGATATTTGCATCTGAAGATGCCAATGTCCTTTTTGATGCTATCTGCAAACTAAGCAATAAAAGCAGAAATGCTTTTACTCAATTTCTTGCTTATCATTATAATTTTGACTATGACCTACAAGATGTGGGAGACAGATATAAGGCAGATATTCTTTGTTTACTCAAACTGAAAGATTTGGTCGGTAATGAAATCAGTATATCAAAAGGAGTGGATAAACTTGCCTTCATAAGGTTAAAAGATGTCTTGATTGAAGCTATTAGGAGGTGTGAAGGCTAAAGTGATACATTGATGCCAATGTAGAAGCTAAAAATGGCGTATCGTAAAAAACTGATATGCGATGAAAGGCCATTATTCCTAATTGGGCTAAAATAGAGGATATGAGGGCTATAAGTGGAAATGGGTGGCGGCGGGGAATCGGGAGGTTATAAAGGGAGGAAGGATGCCATAAAAGAGTAGAGCCGTCGGCAGACCGGAGCGCAAAAAAATCCCTCTGCCCGGTCATCACGACCATGCAGAGGGAACGGTTGAAATTATGATTATGTCAAGCGGCTTCGGCAATAGCTTCGTGTTTGGCTGCCTGCGGTTGTCCGGTCTCTTTCAGGCTTTCATCAATCCTGTGTTGAAGTTCCTTACACTCCTGTTTGAGCCTTGACAGTTCATCGGCTTTACTCCACTGGCGACAAATGATGTCCTGCAATGTGGGAATTTCGCTTTCTATCCGCTCTACCGCCTTTTGTTGCTTCTCGATAAGAGAGGACAATTTGCTTAATGCTCCATGCGGATATTCTGCCGACTCAACGAAACCAAGCGGCAGTGCACCACTTAGGCCGCATCGGTATTTCAATCCACTTATACCCTCTACAAAGAATGTATTGCGGTCAAATGTACCGTCTATGCTGTACTCACTACGAACCAACAAGTTCAGCCCTGCATACGTGCCAACTGTGCCATACGCTTCGTTGCGGTAGGTCTTGGCAATACGGTGCAACTCCCGGCCTACTTCCTCGATAGTGGCTTGCGGCAAGTTCAAAAGCAGAGTTGCCTTTGTTCCATTATACGAGTTGATGTATTCCAAATCCCTCATGAGATTGGCCTCTGTGCGCTTTGCCTTTTCGATTTCTCCCTGACCGGCAGCTATTTTACGCTCGGCACGGATGCGTTCTTTCTTGAAAATAGCCTGTTCCTTTTCAAGCTGCATAATCTTGTTGTCGAGCTTCGTCTTGTTCAGCAAGTCGTTATTGCCTGACAGAATAGCCACGAACTCGGCAAAGTTCATACCGCTGTCCTCATCCATGCCTCCCTCGTCGATACGGCGCACGGCGATTGTGCCGTTGTTAATTTGGTTGATAAACATTTGCTTGTTTTTCAACAGATTAAACTTATAGGCGTCGAGGGTCTTTTCCGTACCATAAATTACGACATCTACCACATTGCCACCCCACAGCTTTACGGTGTTGCCTTTGCGTATTGCCCTGCCGTTTCGTTGCTCCATGTCAGCAGGTCGCCAAGGTATTTCAAGGTGATGCACCGCCACAGCCCTTTGCTGGGCGTTCACACCTGTGCCTAACATGTTCGTACTTCCAAAAAGAACTCGCACCTTGCCGTTGTTCATTTCTTCAAACAGCTTTTTTCTTGCCCTCTCGGTAGTGGCGCATTGGATAAACTGTATTTCATCAGCAGGAATACCGAGCCGTACCAACTTCTCTTTGATGTCGGTATATACGTTCCATTCGTTCGGTTTGTATGTACCAAGGTCGCTGAACACGAACTGTGTACCCCGATTGTCATTCGAGCGTATATAGTAGTCATAGATTGTCCTCGCACAGATAGAAGCCTTGTTATCGGCATCATCCTTGAACTTGCAACCCAACAAGCGCATATCAAGAGCCATTTTTCGGGCTACATTGGTCGCAACCAACATTTTCGCCTTGTCGAGGTTCTCGGGTTGCGGAACGTCAAGCCCCAAGTCCTCCCACTGGCCGCTACCGGCGAAAGATACCAAGCGTCCTATCATTTCCTCCTGCTCGATTGTCGGGGGATAAGAGAGGAAACGCACGTTCTTCTCAGGCACATCAAGATTTATCATGTCGGCTGTACGGTAATCCGTAATCTCACGCAGGAACATTGCCAGCTCCGGTACTTTGATGTAAGTACGAAAACGCTCTTTGCGCTTCACCGAGCCTGTCACGTTCAATTCATAATCTGCCGTTTTCTTTGTGAATATGGCTGCCCACGCATCGAAACAGCTAATCCGTTGCCGTTGAAGCTCCTGCGGACGCAAATACTTGAACATCACATATAGTTCGGTCAGTGCATTTACCACCACTGTACCCGACAGAAACGTAGCCCCAAGGTCACGACCTGTCCGGCGCTGAATGTCACGGATGGCAAACAGCAGGTTCATCGCCCTTTGCGAGCCTTTGGTATTGCCTATACCGGCAACCCTCGTGTGGCGTGTCTGAAACATTAAGTTCTTGAAAATGTGGCATAAATCCGAAATTTCGGATTTATGCCATTATCAGAACTTTTTTAATTTTCTTATTATATGAGATAATTAACTGATACCCATCCTTTTTTAGCCTAGTTTAGTTTGGATTATTTATGGATAGTTTTGTAAGAAAAGAGGCACCACACTTACAAGTATAGTGCCCATATTATCATTTACACAGTCCTAAAAACAACATGAGTTCGACGAATTATAAATATCTAAAAAGATTGTAATAAGTAGAATCCCCGGGACTTTGTAGTATTAAATTACAAAGATTATTCTATACAATACTTATTATATGCGTCTTTATATATATTCCTCACTTCTTCTTGAAAAGCCGCCCTTCGATTATGTAATTCCATTAATTGACCATTAATCTGCTGATAAATAATCTTGTGTGCCGGATTTGGGAGCAATGCTTCATCATATGCATCTGTTTCAAAATCCTCTTCTTCTATAGCCGCATGAGCAAGATTCAATAAATCTTCCTTGGTCATATCTGTTACAACCATCCAGTTTTCGCCTCTCGTAAAATAGGCTTTCCGATCTTCAATTTTTAAGTGTTTCATAAATGTCTTTCCTTTCTGAATATGCATGTTCACCAGCTTCTAAACTGTTCAACGTGATTTTGTAGTTTTCAATTGTATTGCCTTTAACATCCCTTAAAGCTTTGGCTGTTGGATAGCCGCTATAAATGTTGAAATGAGTTCCATTTGCCTCCATCTTCTTTTCCGTATAAAGAATGTAATCAGGCTTTATAGAACCTCCTATTGTGTTATTATGCGTAGAAATAATCACTGGCATATTCTCTGCCATCTCCTTGATAAACTTATTTACCTCGTTCTTCAAAAAGAGATTATCAAACGAAGACTCTGGCTCATCAATAATGAGAATGTCACATAAAATAGCATCTTTAATTTTCTGCAAGAAGTTAAATTCCGAACGTTCTCCACCGGACACGGGCAAGCCTGAAGAATTAAGTATCCTGTAATCTATGGCTGCAAACAACTTATAAATACGATCACTCTCAACACCTGCCGCTTTTAATTCATCTAAATACTGAACAGGGTTTCCATACTTCGCAAATGCGTTGGTAAGTGACACCTGTTTTAATCCGACAGTTTTCAAATCTGTGGCATTCGCAAATGGGCGTGCGGACACACTGATTGTAAAATGTCCGGCCTTTTCTGTGCTAATAGTTCTGTTTTTCTTTATTGCTATAGCTACTTGGGCAAAAATTTCACGCTTTTTCTTATTGATGAAGTACTGGTATAAGTCTATATTTGGAATACGAGGTGCAGCAGATTTCAATTGTAACGACTCCTTTACCATCTTGATTATGTTATTAACTTCTTTGAAGTACAAGTTGGCAACGTTATCCTTCCGGCATTGTTCTATCAACTCTTTCAAGAGTGACTTCAGTGAAGCTTCGGGCAAATGTCTATTGACAAGCGATTTGTAAAGCAGTGATTCTAATAAAGTCAGTGTCGCATTGATAAGCTTTTTAATCTCATCATAACTAAGCTCTTTGAAGTTGCTTTCATTAAACAGTTTTGACTTTGAGAAAACATCGTTTACATCGCTCTGCTGCGCTGAAGACATAACCGCTTCAAGGTACTTCTGCAACTTCATCTCATCCTCATCTGCTGAACAAGTTTTCAATATATCTGTTACTATAACGCCAAACTCGCGCAAGTAATCTTCTGCAGAATTTTCTTGTCTTACTTTCAAATCATTTTCAAACTGTTCAGAATCATTCCTACTGGTATTGAGCAGTTCAAATTGTTTAATGTATTTAGCCCTTCCTTCAAAACGGTTGGCAATAGCATTCAAGGTATGAGTTTTTCCTGTAGAACGTTTCCCAAACATAATATTGAGTCCTGTTGACAACATCTGTCCATTCGGGAATATCTGAAAAAGTTTAATTCCTTTTTCTGAGGTCAGTGAAACCTTTGTCTTATCCATTAGACAGAGTTTCAGTGTATTGACATTCACCTGATCAATATCAAAAAATGTATGGCTGACAGGATACTTATCTGGTGTAACACCTTTCTCTATTCTAAAGTCACTGAAATAGACAGGTGTAAGCTCTGTGTCCTCCTTCTCCATATAAATAAACTTCTTGACGCTCGACACTTCACCTGCTATTATGTTTCTTCCCAATTTCTCGATGGTATCTTTATGAAGTTTTGGCTCTTTTTCATAATGTGGTATAAGTAAATATTTACTCAAGTCACCAAATATTCTAATGAATGTATCATAAGGAATATCATCATCCTTAGTTTTTATTAGATTTTTTACTTCTTCACATTTTGCATTAAAATCAAACAGCGTCCCGTCATCGTTATTCGCTATGACAAGAATATGCCCGTTCTCCAAATCTACTTCAATACCGGGTAAGACGACTATTTGAGTCAATGTATCCTTTATTTCTTGGAACTGTGCGTAGTCAAATAAGTTGTGATTTGTGATAGCAATTACATCCAATTCTGTCTTTGCAACATAATCCAACAAAATGTCCTTATCGTACGTAAACACTCTATCTGATACAGAAGGTACTGTATGAATATGCAGGTCACATCTTTTCATGTTTTTTTAATCGTTGTTATACCTATTTCAAAATTCCACAGGTCAAGTGGAGTTTTGGTTTCAAATTTACTGAATTATTTTGTATGACAGATGATTTTATGTAAGTTTTGATGTAATGATGACAAAATATACGCTAAATGATGCTTAAAATATTTCTATCTTGAAAAGGCTTGTAAACACATACTTCATTTATTTCTCGATAGGATATTCAGGGGCATCGAACAGGTTGAATATTCAAAGCACTGCAACTTTGACAACTTCATTGTAAACATACTGGGAGCATGACTACATATTACTGTTTTCCAAAAGAAGCCATGCATCAATATACGAAGGATATTGACACATAGCTTTGGTTTGAATTCATCAAACTTACGTTAAAGATCTTTTAAAACTCATATTCCACCCCCGTTTTTCCACTTCTTTGCGATATTTCTTTGATTCTCATTTTCAAGAGTTTCCAAAGCTTTTTCTTCTTGTTCTGTAGTTATATCAAGATATAACATTGTGGTTTGAATACATTCGTGTCCAAGCAAATATGAAATTTGAGCTATGTTCATTCCGTTTTCGAGCCAATGTGAAGCCTTGGCATGCCTGAATTGATGAGCATGTAAATCCAACGGTACATCTTCACAAGTTTTATGAGCTATTGAGGCATATTTTTTCAGCATTTTATTCACGTTTTCGGCAGACATCGGAGTGTATAACCCTTTACTTTTTGAATAAAAGATCAATGCGTCCATATCATCATGTTTCGGATGGTATTTCTTGAGGTACTTTTTTAGGCATTGCACAGGCTTGGATAAAAGAGGAAGAGGCCGTTTTTTTCTCCCTTTTCCTATTACAATTATGTGAGGTTTGGCGCAATTCATGACAATATTACTAATTTTCAGAGTAAGAAGTTCATTAATGCGTACAGCTGTAGAGTACAAAAGCAACATCAATGTAAAGTCTCGAAAACCTGTTGCCGTTCTTTGATCAGGTGCGGACAACAGGGCATTGACTGCCTGTTTGCTAAGTCCGGCAACTTTCTTCTTAGTAGTCTTTTCATTCGGCACATTCTCTGCTTGTAGAAATAGAGCCATATAAATCACATCTCTGTCCGCTATGTATTTTAAGAAGGCACGCAAAGCGGACAGTCTCACATTGCATGTTGTAGGAGTACAGCCTCTATTGTTTTTCATCCAGATAATCCATTCCATAATGTATTCTTTACTAAAACACTTCGCATTCAATGTTTCCGGCAAAGCACCTTTCACATTTCTAAGAAATTCAGTATAGAGTGTCATGGAAACCTTGTAGTTTCTTTTCGTATGAGGACTACATGCTTTTATTGAAGGTACATAGTATTCGAGCCAGTCATGTAGATAACGGGTTATCTGTACCGCTTGCGGATTAATCTTTTTCTTCATCTGTTCCTTGTATTAACGATTCGTACATTTCTATATCATCGAACTCCATGATGTCTGAGATTGCAGGTGTCAAAGAATAATAAGCCAAAGTACTCTCTATCTGCTTATGTCCCATGCTTTTGCTTAAAGCAAGCAACTTGTCATGAATGGCAAATCCTTGATGGATCCAACTGTTTATATTCTCAATGGCATAGTTGTGTCTTAACTCATACGGTGTGGCATGAAGTTTATTACAACCTTGCCACAACACCCGAAAGTGATATGTCACCCAAGCAGGATTGTGCGGTTTGTCATCTGGCGTTGGGAAAAAGATTCTGCGGTTAGGGATCAATTCGGAAATCTTTCCGTCATAGATGCGCATCAGTGACAACATTGTATCATGAAGGACAACAAAATGCTGGTCATACCCTTTACCCCTCTTGATGGAAATTACTCCGTTTTCAAGATTTACATCCTCCCGTTCCAATAAAATTGCTTCTGTCGTTCTCATTCCGGAACTGTATAACAGACGGAAAAATACAGGCAGGATGATACGCTGAATGACAGAAAGCGTACCGCGTCTCGGTTTTATGTTGTCACAGGCATTAAAAAAGCGTTCCAATTCTTGACGTGTGAAAGCATGTGGTATATAGGTTCGTGGAACTGACTTCGGGACTTGTGGTAAATTAATGTTCGTCAAACCACGTTTTTTCATGTACTTGATGAAATCGAGTATAGGATAAATTCTTGACACACAAGAATTGGTACTCTCTGATCCCCTTTGTCTGCACCATTTATCAACCATTTCTTGTGTAAGTTCTGCTTGTGCCGAATATTCTCTTGTACAAAAATGTTCGAACAAAATCACATTCTTAATGTAGCTGTAACTGTCACGTCCGGATGCTTTACGGTATCTTATGTATCCGTCTATTATTGGAGAAAGGTATGATTGTGCTCTCATTTATCAAACACCTCCTTTCTCATAGGGAATCCCTTTATACTTAGTGAACACTCTTTCAGACGTTTGAATTCCGCACAGAGATAATGTTCAAGGGATTCTGGCGATGAATGTCCGAGAGCAGCACTTATGACAGGTTGTTGTACACCTGACTGTAGCAGGGCTGTTGCAACGTGGTGGCGGAATAAATGTATGCTCTTTCTTTCCTTGGATTGTAACCTTATTCCAGCCTTGTACATGAGTTTTGAGCATATTGCATCGAGATTACTTGTGTGTAGTCTTCGGTATGGCGCATTTACTGTAAGGAAAATGTATGGCTCCGGACATATCGGCCGCTCTTTCTGTAAGTAGTCAAAAATAGCATTTCCAACCACAGCACGAAGAGGCAGTATTAACTGATTACCGGTTTTTGACTGTGTAATTTTTATTAGATCATGTTGCCAATCGAAACTGTCGAAAGTCAGCCCGGATATATCACAACCACGCAACCCTGTGTACATGGCAATTGTCATAATAGCTTTATCTTGTAATGAAACAGTGTCGTCATATTCCAGTGTATGTTTGATAGCATCCAGTTCTTGTTCCGTGAGATATTGAATGTTTTTCCGTTTGTTTGGTATGGAGGGCAAGTATGAGATTATCCGTCCGACAGCTTCTCCATAATACGGTACACATGCCTTCAAGCCATATTCTACATTGTATTTGAAAGAATGTCCTTTCTTTGGCATCCCTTCTGGAGAGAATACATTCAGTATAGCATCTTCAGTTATTGATGCAAGAGTAGCCATTCCATACTTTTGTAAATCAAAAAAGAAGGAACAAAGTGCAGACCTAACACTTCGAAAGAACCTTTTCTGCTGGTCGATAGAAGCGCTGACAATATCTACGACTTTCCTATATTCTTTGTTGAGCAAGTCATAGTGGTACGGCTTGTGGTAATGTTTATGTCCATCCGGAAATATACCCTCTTCCGCATACTGCCGGATTACACGCAATAAACGGACTTTATTCCTAAGCGTGTACTTGTTAGACCACAAATCCGCCAATGTACATTCCACATCGGCATAATCTTCCCACTGGTATTGTTTAAAATTATCAGACAACCATTTACCAAATTTACTCACATAATCTATATACATAGATGAATATCCGGCATTTTGCAAGTAGGTTAGCAGACATGGGAGCTGCTCGTTTAAATGTAATACATCCATAATTGAATATCATTTTAATAGTTTGTTATTCTTAGTTATAGATGCAAGAATAATCATAACCTATTGTTTGGCAAAGTTTCTGATTATTAATATTATTAGATATAAAATAGGAGAGTTAAAAAAGTTCTGATAATGGCATTCATCGACAAATATGTGGTCTATGCCCATCGAGTGAAAATCGACTGTATCGTCTTTCCGGTCGTTGATTTTCATTCGCAACTCCTTAAGTTTGGCCGTGAGGTTCTGTTTGCGCTTCTCCAGACCGTCCTGCATCTTTCCGCTGCGGTAGCGCATGGTGGATTGTTCCAATACTTCCAAATTGCGCTCCACATCGGCCAGTTCTTCCGTGAATATATCTATCATGGTCTGTTCCGACTGCGGTATTTTGGCGAACTGGTCGTGCGTCAGAATGATACAGTCCCAGTTGTTGTTCTTGATTTTCGAGAATACCTCTTTGCGGTTGGCAGGGGTGAAATCCTCCTTGCCCGGATAAAGCACCTTTGCCGAGGGGTAAGCCTTGCGGAACGTGTCGGCAATCTCGTGAACATTGGCTTTCAAGCCGATAATGAGTGGTTTCTGCACTAATCCGAGGCGTTTCATTTCGTAAGCTGAAACGCACATTATCATCGTCTTGCCTGTGCCTACCTCGTGCCAACAGATACCGCCGCCGTTCTGCTTAATCATACAGATAGCGTCTTTCTGTGAGGGATAGAGGCTGTCGTATGGGAAATTCTCGAAAGAGAGCTGCGGAAAGGTCTGTGCCGAGCCGTCATAATGCGGACGGACATAGCAGTTAAACCGCTCGT
>ERZ1107006.454-NODE-454-length-41452-cov-6.535933_pt1 | contig 41452 bp, 68 predicted proteins | sample MGYA00403696_ERZ1107006 | MGnify/ENA primary metagenome ERZ1107006 (study PRJEB35170, sample SAMEA104062441) | human gut metagenome | biome: human gut; feature: human-associated habitat; material: faeces | place: Denmark | collected 2012-08-13 ...
TTGCGTCTACCCGTCCCCAGCAAAACTCCCCCAACCTTTCGGCCGGGGGAAGAGCTGTTTCTTTTTGCTTACACGGTGATGACCTTGCCCGCCTTGGTCATGGTCTCCACAATGTCATACATGTTGCCGATGGTGCCGCACTGCAGCTTGTCGGTCAGCCCGTAGAAATTCAGGCAGGTGCCGCACACAATCAGCTTGACGCCCTTTGCTTCCAGTACCTTCAGGTGCTCTATGGTCTGCTCGTTCTCAGTCACCAGCCGCACGCCGTTGTTCATAAAGCAGATGGCGGAAGGCAGGTCAGGCTTCTCGCTCAGGGTGTAGAAGAACATCTTGATGAGGGAATGGCCCAGCTCCGGGTCGCCCTCACCGATGACATCCCGCCCGGCAAATACCACATAGTCGCTCGCGGCGGGCACAGCGCAGTTCAGCAGCTCCTCAGGCATCTCCTGGGCCGGCGCGCCGGTGCGGTGCATGGTAATGGTATAGCAGCCGTTCTCCTCGGCGGTCTCGGCGGCAAAGCCCTGGCTCTCCGCCAGGCGGCTCAGATTCTGTACGGCTATGGCATTATCCACCGTGATGGAAAGCGCCTCGCAGCCGGTATCCATCTCTTTTTTGGCCATCATTACGGGCATGGGGCAGGCCTTGCCTTTTGCGTCAATATGATTCATCACAATACCTCCTGTAAATGTATTTTCAGAACGGTTATTCCGCCAATAGTATACCGCTATACCTCGTAAAATGCAAGCCCATGCCATCGTTTACGAAAATTTAACGGAAAAATCCCTTGCAAATCAAAATCTTTTCGATAGAATAGATACTATACCTTAAGGAAATCTTAATCTCTCCTTTTTTATTCTTATCCATCATCCACCTGAAAGCGAGGGACTCCCTTGATCCTCACCATTCTCATCCTGCTGGGTATCGGCCTGGCCATCTATACCTGCATCCTCCACAGCATCGGCCCCATTCTTGGCATTCTGTTGGCCGTGGGCTATACACTGGGCTGCATTATTGTTTTTTTGCTGCTGGTGGCGCTGCTGTCGGTGTTCATCCGTATCGATCGCCCCGCCGACCGCAGGACCCGCTTCTACCACTGGCTCATGACCAACATCGTGCAGGTGGGTATGTTCTTGCTGCGGGTGCGGGTCAATGTTACCGGCCGGGAAAAGATCCCACACGATACCCGCTTTTTGCTGGTCAGCAATCACCGCACCATTTTCGATCCCGTCCTCACCATGGCGGAGCTTTCGGAATTCACCCTGGCCTTTATCTCCAAAAAGGAGAATTTCAAGATCCCCATCGTCAATAAGCTCATGCATATGTGCTTCTGCCTGCCGCTGGACCGCGAGGATAACCGCGCCGCCGTTAAGACCATCAATGAAGCGGTGGAGCTTTTGGATGAGAATGTCGTTTCCATGGGCATCTACCCGGAGGGCCAAACCAATAAAACCGAGGAGCCACTGCTGCCCTTCCGCAATGGCGCTTTCAAGATCGCCCAAAAGGCCAAAGTCCCCATCGTGGTCTGCGTCATCGAAAATACCGAAAAGATCCTCAAGAATTTCCCCTGGCAGCCCACCACCGTCAATCTTAAGGTACTGGAGGTGCTGCCCTACGATAGCGAGCACCGTGGCACCAGGGATGTCAGCGAGCATGTGTGGCCGCTGATGTATCACGCCCTGGTGGATTGCTACCCCGGCAGCGGTACCCCGCACCAGTACGCGGAACAGCCCGCCCCGGAGAAAACCGAATAAACAGAATAAAGAAAAATACCCCCCGGCCGCAGTGACCGGGGGTATTTTTATAAAGTTTTAGTCCTTGATCCCGTCGATCAGCTCCAGCAGCTCTGCCTTGGGCCGGAAGCCCACCGTGCGGCCGGTCAGCGCGCCGTTTTTGCTGAAGATCAGCGTCGGGATGCTGCTGACCCCAAACTGGGCCGCCAGCCCCGGCTCGTTATCCACATTCACCTTGCAGAACTTGATGGCCGGTTCCTCCGCCGCCAGCTCCTCAATGACCGGCGAGAGCATCCGGCAGGGACCGCACCACGGCGCCCAAAAGTCGATGCACACCGGCCGGTCGGTGTTTACTACTTCCTGTTCAAAATTTTCCGCGTGCAGTTCGGTTATATTCATTGCCATATCATTTTTCATCCTTTCTCACCGGGTGTTCCGGTTATTTATATTATACCACAGCAGTATAGTTATAGCAAGGCTTCCGTCAAAAAATCTCCATGTTGCAGGAATTTCAATGAGAAACTTTCATATTTCCAGCCTTTTTACCGTCTTTTTTATCAAAAAGCCAGCTAAGATGAATTTGTGATTTGGAAAAACTACAAAAAATGCGTCAAACCCGTTGACATTCCCGCTTTCATCCGCTACAATATGCAACATAATAAAAAGCAACGAAGGGAATTAGTAGTACAAAGATCCCCCAAAGAGAGCAGCCGGTTGGTGAGAGGCGCGGGTGTGGTTTTGTATGAAGCTCTCCCGGAGCTGCGCACCGAAAGGGAAACCCGGTAGGCTGCGCTGGGCGCCGCCCATTACAGCGGCAGGGTGTTTAGCGGCACCCATAAGGCGCTGCCCGTGAGGGCGGTGCGAAGTAAGGTGGTACCACGCAGGCGTTTTCGCTTTCGTCCTTATGCCGATGTGCAGGGGCGGGGGCGTTTTTTTATACCCTTTCCCGCACAACCCCCAAAAAACTGTGTAGAGAAGGGAAGTAACGCAAATGATCGACACCATCGCAAGGATCAACGGCACGTTAAACGGCATCGTATGGGGCCTGCCCGCTACGGTGCTCATCTTCGGGGTGGGGCTGTACCTCAGCATCCGCACCGGCTTTTTGCAGTTCACTAAATTCGGTACCGTATGGAAAAATACCATCGGTAAGATATTCCACCGCACCACCGAGGCCGGCCACGGCGCCGTGACCCCGTTCCAGGCGGTCTGCACCGCATTGGCGGCAACGGTCGGTACCGGTAATATTGCCGGTGTGGCGGGCGCTATCGCCATCGGCGGCCCCGGCGCCGTCTTCTGGATGTGGATCTCCGCCCTGCTGGGCATGGTGACCAAGTACAGCGAGGTCACGCTGGCCGTCCACTACCGCCAGAAGAATAAGCACGGCGACTGGGTCGGCGGCCCGATGTATTACATCGAAAACGGGCTGGGTAAAAAGTGGAAGATTTTAGGCATCATCTTCTCCATCTTCGGCATCTTTGCGGTATTCGGCACCGGTAACGCCACCCAGGTCAATACCATCGTCGCCTCCATCGATACCGCCCTCATCAGCTTTGGCGTGATGGAAGCCGGCAGCACCGCCACCCTCAATCTCATCCTCGGCATCGTCATCACCGTTCTGGTCGGTATGATCCTGCTGGGCGGCATCAAGCGCATCGGCCATGTGGCGGAGCGTATGGTCCCCCTGATGGCACTGCTGTATATCGTGCTGGGTCTCGGTGTTATCATCGTCCACGGGGAAAACCTGCCCGCCGCTTTCTCCTCCATCTTCCGGGGTGCGTTCAATCCCTCCGCTGTGACCGGCGGTGTGGTAGGCGCTGCGTTTGTCGCCGTGCAAAAGGGCGTTGCCCGCGGCATCTTCTCCAATGAGGCCGGTCTCGGTACCGCCTCCATCGCCCACGCGGGCGCCGAGGTCAACGACCCGGTGCAGCAGGGACTGTTCGGCGTCTTTGAGGTGTTTGTCGATACCATCATCATCTGCACCTTTACGGCTCTTGTTATCCTGTGCAGCGGCGTGCCCATCACCTACGGTGCGGCGGCCGGCGCGGAGCTGACCATCAGCGGCTTTACCAGCACCTACGGCAACTGGATCACCATCTTTACCGCCGTGGCGATGTGCTGCTTTGCCTTTACTACCATCCTGGGCTGGGGCCTGTACGGCGCCCGCTGCAGCGAATATCTCTTCGGCGAAAAGGTCATCAAGCCCTTCATGGTCATCTATTCCCTGGTTGCCATTATCGGTGCCACCGTCAAGCTTGATCTCCTCTGGAGCATCGCCGAAACCTTCAATGGTATGATGGCCATCCCCAACCTCATCGCCGTGGCGCTGCTTTCCCCGGTCGTTCTCAAGCTCACCAAGGAGTACTTTACCCGGCCCAAGGAAAGCCCCCTCTGCAAGTAACAGAGCAATGATTTGATATCCCGGATTTTCTCCTGCAAAGGGCAGCGCTGCGGCGCTGCTCTTCTGTTTTGCATAAAAATTACACAAGAATTTGTGCACCTCCCCAAAATTTCTCATTTAGGTTGACATCCCCTGCCCAAAAGTGGTAGTTTATTCTTGCTATTCATATCCCCATGGGGATATTTTTGTGTTTGCAGAGCAAACACAACCCCACCTGCGGGAAAAACAAAAAAGAGAAAGAGGTATACAAAATGAAAAAGTTTTTAAGCCTTGTGCTGGCTATCCTTATGCTGGCCGTCATGCTGCCGGTCATTGCTATGGCCGAAGAGGGTACTGGTGATGGTTCCCAGTCCAACCCCTATACGCTGGCGCAGCTTGGCGCTATGGATCGTGATGCCTACATCACCGCCCAGAAACGGCTCGGCGGAACTATGTATGTCACCGTTGGTGATTACAGTTATACTACCAATGGCACCCTCGGCAAGGGCGTGCGCAATGATACCACCGGCCAGACTGAAGACCGCAGCGTGCTGAATGGCTACAATTCTAATGGCTACCTTGGCGAGAAAAATGACGGCGCCAACGGTAAAAATATAGTTTTTGTTGGCGGCACCATTACCAGCGGTGTTACCGGCTATGAGGATATTGATCATATCGGCACCAGCTTATTGCTGGCTGTTCCCGCCTACACCCATGTAACCTTCCAGGGCACCGCCTTCAAGAATGTTATCAGCATTGATTATCAGCTTTACACCGGCCCTTGGAGTCAGTTGGGCTGCGTGGATTTTGAAGGCTGCACCTTTGATGGCATTATCGTTGGTGCTATGGCTACACAGAGCTTGGTTTTCAATAACTGCACTTTTAACAATTACACCAATACATCTAAGGCCAACAATTCCAACCCCACTTGGATCAGACCTGCCTACGGTAACTGGAGCAAGGGCGATAACGAGGGTCAGGGTAACGATTTCCGTTCCCTCACAACCATCAACTTTACCAATAATAAAGTGACAAGTACCCGTCCCGTAAAGTTTGAACGAATTGCCCAGTGGGAGATGGACACGACTCTAACTGCTACCAATAACCACTTTGATATTTCCGCACAGAATGGCGATACCAGCACCAAGAATGTTGGTATGTATTTCGGTGCCAATGCGGCGTTCGACCTTGTAGTAGAAAAGAACACTAAGAGCGCAAATACGGCGGGTCTTTACACCATTCCCGCCGATCAGACTGCTCTGCCGGAAGGCTCCACCATCAAGAACACCAACGGTACCGATGTAAAGCTTACCGATGTTATGGTGTGGAAAACGACCACCGATGAAAAGCTGACCCTTGACCCCACCGGTAACGGCAAGGATGAGAACGCATCTACCGTCATCATCATCGACCGCCCCGCCGAGGACACCCCCAAGACCGAGCCCGAGAAGAACCCCACCACCGGCGCCAATGATGTGGTCGCCGCCGCGGTCGCTCTCATGGCTGTTTCCGCTCTTGGCATGGCCGTCCTCGCCCGCAAAAAGTAATCCGTGATTCGCCCAAAAGCTCTCCCGCGCCGGGGGAGCTTTTGCTGTGCTGGCCGAGATGGCGGCGCTGCCTTCCGGCATTCCGCAGGGAATGGAAAGCAGAAATATTGTGGTGGGGCCGTTCCAGGCGCAAGCACAAAGCAAAAGCACCTTTTGTACGAGGCACTCGGAGTGTCAGAGAAGGTGTGGTAAAGAGATACCCCCTCCGTAACTGGAGGGGGTATTTTACTGTGTAGTTTCTGTGTAGCCTATATGCAAAAAGACCGCAAGAAACAGCAATATTTGCAAAGGCTAAAAATGCTGAAAACCCGCATGAACAAAGGAAAAACCCGCATTTCTGCGGGTTTTTCTTTGGCGGAGATGGAGGGATTTGAACCCACACGCAAAATTATGTTATTGCCGTAAAGTGTAGGAATCAAGCGGTTTTTCCGACTTTCATTCCGCTGAAAAAAGCATGAAAAACTCACTTTCGGAACAAAAGTGAGTTGCAAAGTGAGTTATTTTGCCACCGTATCGTACTGCTCAATAGCTGCTAAAATTCTCCCACGCAGCGCCTGCGCGCTGGCGTGTTCGGTTCTGTATTTTTCTTTGATTTCTTCCAGCTCGGCGACCAGCTTATCATAATCTGTCTGCGGTTTTTCTTCCTCTTTGTAGGCAACGCCGAACCAGTCGCATACACCTTTGCAGAGTGCCTCGGCAATGCGCTTTTTGTTTTGCACAATCCAAATAGCATCCTGCCCGTTATCATGGAATGCGATTTCGGGATAGATCGACAGCATGGGAGTTCTGCCGATCTCGTAAAACTCGTCCTTCTGATAGACTCCCCGATTGGTGTTCCGAGGGTAAATCTCCATCAGTCTGCGGTAGACCATCTGACAGGCCCGGTCACTGACGCCTCCGGCTCTGCCGTAGCGCAGGACGGTGGGGCCTTGTGCAGAACCCTCCTTCAAGGTCGCCGTGCTTGCATTGGTGTGGATTGGCATATGCAGGTTGGATTTCCATGCAATGCTTTCCGCAACTCGCTCCTGCATGGTCTTGTCGGGGGAACCAATCATCACATCAAAGCCGCAGCGGGTGAGAGCATCGGCGCAATAAGCGCCGATCTCTACACACACATCATGCTCGTATACGCCCGGAAAGCCGTAGTACGGTGCATGGGGAGCCGGTCTGCGTTCGGGGGAAAGATACACTTTAGGCATCTTTCGCCACCTCCTCAAGAGGGAATTCCTCCTCTTTGTCCTTTTTAATCATGCCGGTGGTAGCGGCATCATAAGTACCTCCGGCAGCCAAGGCCACGATGACCGCATTGAGCAGGCACAGGATTACGCCCTGCACGGTCAGCTCGGAACCCGTAAACGCTTCTGCGCCAACGAGGATAAGTACCGATACGATATACGCCAAGAGGTTGGTATTGATGTTCCGCAGGGGGGTCTGCTTCAAAAACTGGGTGATGATGGTGACCATCATGACTGCACCTGCGTAAGTACCGAGGGATGCCCAAGTTACAAATTCGTTCATTGTTATGCTCCTTTCTTCTGCTCAAGGTTGGTTACTCTTTTGTTGAGGGACTTCGTCTGTTCCTCCAAGATGGGTATTCTTTCCGCAAAGCCGTTGTGCCGCCTTACCTCTCTTGTCAGCTCGTCCAGCTTTTCGTTAGTTACAGCTCGTTCAATATCAGCTTTGTGGTCTCGCTCCATGTTGCTTTTGTTGTTGGTGATGACTACGGCAGCAACCGATGCGATACCTGTGACTATTGCGACAATAACGCTCGGCTCCATACTTTATACCCCCGAATACACAGTCTCCACCAGCATCGTCAGCTCACTGTACTCATCGTCGGTCAGACGGTTACACGCAAAGAATACATCCAGCTTGTTCTGCGCTTCGTCGGCAGTTTTGTAAAACTTCTTCTCAATCAGCTTTTTCATCATCTTATACATTGTTGATTACCTCCATGTCTTCTTGATATTTTTCTTCTACTGCATCAGCAATTAGCTGTAACAGTTCGTTCACTTCTGACTTGGAATTGGAAAGTTCGCTGCCGCCGTTCATGGGCTCAACGCTGGCTCCCTCAAAAACGGTGTCTTCCGGTACCTTGCCAACAACAAACTCTGCCTCCTCTGCTAAACATGGAACGAGGCAGCCGTTTGCCGCCTTTTTTGAAAATTGGATGGTGTCAGAATAATATTCTTTGCCATCCTTTGTGATTTTGTACATATTACACCTCCGATATCATCTTTTTGATGCGCTCAAGTTCTTCGACCGGGGCGCAATAAAAGTCGTGGTTCCAAAGCCAGTGGTCTGGGTGTTCGGGCCGCTTGTATTTTGTAAGCGACATATCCCCCCATATTTTGTCCCATCTTGCTTGGTGCTTCTTGCCGGGGCGCTGCAGCAGCTTATTTATGTCCTCAGTCATCTTCCCACGAATAAGCCCCTTACCGTCATCGTCCGGGGAGAAATAGTCGTGCGAGTTTTGCGAACGCACAGCACATATCATTTTTCCATCCATGTATAGGATGTCATTTACGACAGACAGCCGTGCCCCATATGGAATATTCACATTCCCGCAGATTGCGTTCCCTCGGAAGCGCCGGAAACAAACATAGTACATATTCTCTCCTTCGCCCACTTTCGTGGGCTAAATAATGGTTGATGTTAGACTTTGAAAACTGGGGGCACGCAACGCAAATAGTTGGCGGTGTTAGTGTTGGCGCTGCCGTTGCCGTAGACAATACAGAAAAGGTCGGAGCTGTTGGAACTGGGAGAACGCTCCCACCAAAAGGCATCAGTGGCGGTACTATTATGCATATATTTAACTTTGCTGTTTCCCGCTGCGTAATAGCTGTATTGTTTTAGATAGTTCGGCTCCTGCGTTGAGGCGAAGATTCTCGACCCGAATATTTCAAATTCGGCAAGTAGGAAAACCTCATCCTCTGTTGCGGTGCAGTCGCCGTTCCCCGAACCCTGCGTTGTAAAAATAGTGCTTGGCTTGATAACCGCTTGAAGGTCGGAAGGGAACGAAGCCTTAATAAGAGGCATAACATTTTTCCTCATTAAGCTTGCTTCCCAACCACCTGCAGTTGTGTTTGTATTGTTCATGTTGAACCATGTTCCGCTCGTTTTTTTACTACCATAGCCGCCATCCGTTAAGCATACAGGCGTACCGTTCTTTGTTGCCTTAAAGCCTTGGAACGCTATTCCGTTGCCCTCTCGCTCTGCGTTATGGTTAAAACCGATGATGTATACCCAAGCAGTATAATCACTCAAAGTAAGCCCATCGGACACCTTGCCGTTCATGGTGATTTCTTTGCAGTCACCGATAGACCAGAGGTTCGCGCCCTTTCCTGCATCAGATGCCTGCTTGATGGCTGCCCAGCTTGCATCGTTCAGCTCCTGTGACATGAGTGTAATATCAATTGTGGCGGGAACACTGATTTCTTGCGGAATGGACACCGACGAACCGCTTGTTGCCGAAACCGTCCATTTGCCCTCCTGCGGTATTTTAAGCCGTGCCTGACCACCGGAGGAAACGCCAGTAACGGTCTTGCTGCCAAGTACAGCCGTAACGGTTGCCCCGTCAGCGACATTCGCTACAAGCTCAAGGCCGCCACCACCAAGGATGATTGGATTGCCGTAAATTGTGCTCATTTTGTCCCTCCTTAATAAGTCATAATCTTTGTGATTTGTAGGCTCATCGCCGCAGGAGCCGCACCAGCTGCGTATATCTTTACCGTTCCGTTTTCATTTGCCGCCACCATCGAGGTAACACCAGCATCTGCGAGTGCTGCAAGCTGGTCAATAGTGGGATTGAGGTTGACTTGGAGACCGGCGGCTTGGCCCGTAAGTATCGTTTGATAATACGGGCCGCTGCCGCTCCATGAAGAACTTAAAGAAACGGTTTGCGTGGTGATTTTCTGCTGGTAGTCGGCGGTCCCGGTCGCTCTTGCGCCATTTGCTTTGTAAAACTGCTTTCCGGCAACAACGGAGCTTTCGTCGGCGGTAGTGTCCGAAATATCCATGATTGTGTTTCCGAAAAACGCTACCTTGTTAACCGCCATCTAATCACGCTCCAATCGTTACGGTCTGACCTCCTGCGGGGTTATCGGCATAAGCAATCGGCACTCCGTTTACGACTACCTCAGAAAGGAAGTCATAGCCATCATCGGGGAGGACGCTAAACTGTGCTTTGGCCGGGGTTACGGTCTTTTTCTGGCCCTTGGTCAACTCACCGGCGTAATCACCGGTTACGCCGAGGATGGAAACGCCGGATTTAATGTTACCGGCGATGATTTTTGCGGCTTCGGTGCTGTCGATGGCAGCAGAGCCGGAGCCATCGTGATAACCGGCAGGGATTGCTACCGGGGATTTATCTATAATGGAAAGGGTCACAGCGCCCTTGTTCGGCATGGTGCCGGTCACTTTAGCGCCGTCCACATAGGCGGTTTTGCCATTAAGGATTTCCGCAGCGGTAGCGGTTGCATCGGAAGTATCGGCATCATACGGACAGGTGCCGGTAATGGGAGCGCCGGTCTTGTCGTGCGCTGTCTTGCCTTTGAGCAAGCTTGCAGCATCCACCGTGTCGCCGGTCAAATCCATCAGGGTTTCGCCATAAAAGATTATTTTGGAATTGTACTTAGTGTCAGCCATTTTTAGCCTCCTATAGTTACTGTTTGTCCCCCAGAGGGGTTTTCTACGATTTGTTTTGGTACCGCCATAAAGGTCATATTGTCTTTCATCATCTTTTCTTTTGTCAGAAGAAGCTGGTCGGTAACTGCTGGAACAACAGTGTACTCACCTTTATACACTTCCGCAGCTACGCCAACCACGCTGCCGAATGTAATTGCAAAAGTAGATGTCTGAGATGCAAAAGCGGTTTGAAACTGGTTTTCAGAGGATTGGAATGTAGTCTGAAAAATCATTTTGTATCACCGCCCGCGATATCATCCAAAAGGCCATCTTTAAGGACATCTGCTACAGATACATTGAGGATATTGGAGTTAAGCCGCGCATTGCCAATACCAACACGCAGCTGTATTTGCACCTGCGGGTTTGGTTTGAAAAGTGAAGTTTCCTCCTCTGTAAGAGTACAGGAAACGGTTTTATCTCCCAGCGTGCAATCCTCAAGGTCTTTTACAAGTAAGACATTGCCGCCCTGCTTGTAGATAACGGCCATCATTGAGATGGTGCCGGTATCAAACGGGACGGTAAAAATGTGGGTTGGGGTTGTGTATCTTCCGACGAGGCTCACCCTTTCACCACCTCCGAAATCGCTACCTGTAAGGTAATATCCGCGGTCGGCTTGTCGCCCAAGGCATAGGCCGTAATAGTGCCGTTGTCGTTCGCTACATAGATAGCGCCGGTTCCGCTATCAACCATGGTGTTGTAGGCGGCGGTGTCGATCTGGATATCAACCTTGCTATTGGCAGTAGTCCCAAGGCCGGTTACCGTCTGGCTGTAGGGACTTTCGGAGCCGAGCCAAGATGCCGCAGGAAGCGAAAGCTGCTTAATAACAACCGCCCGGTTTATCTTGTACTCCATCTTTCCGATGGCCTGCGTTACCGTGTCTGTTGCGGTTACATTCTGCCGGGAAGTTGCCTGCTTATAGCCGGGGATTTTGATTTGGCTGCCGGTGTAATCGCCGGTTTGCGGTGTCACCGCTCCGGTGCGGCCGTTAAAGCTCGAAACAGTACCGGGGCTGATGGTGTGCGCTACATACTGCAAATCGGAGATCATTGTGGGCTGGGCTGTGTAAGTGGCTATCGGCAGCTGGTACACAGTACCGCTTGCATTGATATCCTCCTGCACCAGCGCCGGAAGCGGATCGGCTGCCTGCGTCACAAAAGCAATCGGTGCTTCGGTGTTTGCCATGTCAATTTGGATAAGCAATCTTCCGGGGACGGAGCCGCTGGTTGGAAGCGTCGCATTGATCGTTTGGGCTTCCACAACAAAGTTTCGACCGAGGATTATACCACGGCCATCGGAAACATTGATGATGTTACCACCCTGCGTAGTTATCTCAACGCCCGTAAATATGCCGCTGTCGTTGATAATGTGGTTGTACAGATACGCATCATCCGTTGGAGTTACGATAGATGCGTTATACTGGAGCAGCGTTATCATGCGTTTGCCCTCCTTTCAAGGATCAAAATTTTGGTAAGGTCGGCACGGACAACGCCGAAGGTCATTTTTGTAACATCCTGCGACCTTGCATAGCCGGTAAGGATAGATTTGTAACTACTGTCGCCATCAATGACCAAAACCTCTGTGCCGATGGCCATCGAGGTATCAAGTACGCCACAGTCGTTGCGGGCAGTCAGCTCGATCATGTTGTCATACTTTTGCGGGCTTAACGCTTCGTAAGCCTTTTTGTATGCAGCAGATTCAAAATTGATATCCGTTTCCAAAAACTGCGCCGCAAAAAACACAGGTGTAATTCTGTCCGTGTTGTTTGTGTCGACCTTGCCGTCTGGGTGCAGATAGTAGGTTATGCGCTGCGTCTCATCGGCCTTGTTGTAGATGGTCACCTTGTTCAGCTGGCCTGTACTGTCACCGATGATGATGTTTTTCTCCACGATGGCCTGTAGATTTGTTTCGATTACCGCCGTTTCGCTAACCTTACCAACCTTAACGGAGATCGTCTTTTTCTGCGGGTCAAAGCTCATGTTGACCGCCACGCCGTAAGCCGTAAGCGATTTCGTGATGATTTCGTAAAAACTGTGGATGTTGTCCTTTAGGTTGAGCGCCCCTGCCGTTTCGGAGGTCGTTTCCACCGTCATACCGGATATGTTTTGCAAAGCATCTCCCGAAGAAACAAAGTTATCTCGGATGATCGAAGCAATAAAAGGCTCGATCTTTGCAGAGGTCGTGCGGTCGAAATATACCTCTGCGTCAAAAAGCGACATAAGAGGCTGCGCCGAAATCGTTACGCCCGTTTTATCGGTTTCAACATCATCAACGATTCCCTGATAAGCTACATTCCCGTTTTGGTCTGTTACGCTTATAAAGTCGCCCTTTTTTGCATCCAGCTTTACAGCCCGGAGAGTAGTTTTTTCTACGGTCAGGTAGTCAAACTGTATCTCCGGGCTTTCAATCGGAGCAAAACTTCGGAATGTGAAATCCCTTGCGAATACTTCGCACTTAAACAGAGTATGCAAGTTTCTCCACCTCCACATATGCTACGATATCCGACGTGCCGTCGTGCGAAAATGTCAAAGTGCTTTCTCCCGGCGGAGCATAGATAAATCTTCCGGTCGAAAAGTCGCTGGACTGGTACAGGTTCTGGATGTATGTCCCGTCCAGCGCATACTCGGCAATCTCCATTGTTGCAGGGTCAGCATCAACAACGAGTTTGTGGCCGTCAGGGATTGTTGCGGTTACTTTTCCGACCGCTACACGGGTACCGGCCTTGATAAGCGCCCAAGCAGGATTGACGACCGGGCCGAAGATTTGCAGCTTGCACGGAGATGCCAAATCCCCGTTTCTTATTTTTGCAGTTCCTGTTGCTGTCTCTGCGTAATAATAAGGATAAGTATAGCTGTACCTTTTAATCCCTTGGTCTGGCGCTTGGCTTTGCGTTACCTTAACAGCTTCATGCCAAGTCCCGAAGCAGAGGAATGTAATCGGTACTGCCAAATAGCCGGATTTCAGCTCCGACTTATCCGCAGACTGCACTTCGCACTTGATTTTGTACCATGTGTCCAGCGGGGAATACATCAGGTAAAGCGGGCCTTTTGTCACGAACGAAATAAACGCCTGATACCGGGAATAGTCGAAGAATATCATTTCGCCTGTCACGGCATACTGGTTAAGGAATTCATCCGATACCAGCCATGCGCTTCCGGCTTGGATGGTGGAGTAGGTTTTGCCAAAGCCTAATCCACCCGGCGCATTGAAGTACGCCGTTTTGTCCATCAAATCCCATTCGGCGCCGACACCGTTCTTGAGCTTAAATTTTCTCATCAGTAAGCCCTCCCAAGCGCACGGTTGACCGCCTGTACCAAGTTCCTTGCGGCAGCTTCACCGGCTGCGTTATCGTAGCCGTTAAATGTGTTGTTCATTTCGATGGTGATGCCGCCACGGTCGTTTCCGTTCAGCGGCATAACATGGGCACGGCCACCGGCCATGGTAAGCAGCTCCGGCCCGGCTTCGCCGACGATGGCGCTGCCGGAGGACAAAACTCCGCCCTTGGCAAGATAAGCAATTTTTCCGATGGTCGGAATATTAAATCCGAGGGACTTACCGCCCAAAACAGGAACCCAGTCAGGGACATCAAAGTGGATCTTATTCAGACCGTTTATCATCCAGTTGATTGCGTCAATGACCATGTTGATTAGTGCAATGATGCCGTTAAGGGGCGCTTTTGCAATGTCAACAAGCGCCGTAAAGATTCCCTTAAAGATTTCCTGCACACCTTTCCATGCTCTTTCCCAATCTCCAGTAAAAACGCCACGAACAAAATCGATAATACCGTCAAAAACGGCCTTTATGGAATCCCAAATGGATTTTACTGTTGAGAAGAAGAAATTTAAGATTTCCCCCAATACTCCAAACGATTCCGACCAATCCGTCGTAAATACGCCCTGCAAGAAATCATCCACACGCTGGAGGATGGCCTGTATCTCGTCGCCCTTTGTTGCAATCAGCGCAACAAGTCCTACAATGGCGGAAATAATCAGAACTATCGGGTTGGCTATCAAAAAATTAACAGCTGTCGTTATGCCCGTTACAATTCCAGGGATTACAGTTCCCGTTATGAATGTGAACGCATATGACACAGCGCTCATAACGGCTGGGATAGCTGTTTCTGTAATAAAACCTATTGCCGCCCCAATTCCGCTTGAAATTCCCTCTACAACGGTTGTAATAATCGGCCCCATTTTAGTTGCCGCTTCAATAAGGGCAGGTATTACCGTGCCTGTCAGCTTGCTCATCGCTCCGGCTATGCCTGATATGATTCCAGCAACAGGAGAGATTGCCGCAATAAGACCGCCGACAATAAGGATCGTCTTTTTGACCCCATCGTCGAGGTTTGAAAACCAATCGATTGCGTTTTGAAGCCCTGCGACGATTTTATTGATAATCGGCAGCAGGATATCACCGATGGAAATCGCCAAGTTATTGAGCCCGTTTCGGAGTATTTTCATCTGGCTTTCGGTCGTTGCGTATCTTTTGCTTGCCTCGTTGGAGAGGGCGATATTTTCGTCCCATGCAGTATTTGCGGTTGTAACAGCATCGTCCAATACATCGGACGCAAGGGCTAACGCACGAAGCATATTTGACTGGCGAATCCCGGAGAGCCCCAATTCATCCAATACAGAGATTGTGTCCTCTCCATTTTCGTTCATCTTCCCAAGCCCGCCGATGAAAGCACTGATTGCGTCTATCGGTTCATTGCCCCACATATCTGCGAATTCAGAAGCAGATACACCAGCGATCTTTGCGAATGTTTCAAGATCATCACCGCCAGCAGACACAGCCTTGCTTATTGCGGTCATTGTTTGGGTCATTGCCGTACCGCCTGCCTCTGCGTTGATGCCAACCGAGGACATTGCGGTAGACAATGCAAGGATATCCTGTTCGGACAACCCGGCAACTGTACCAGCAGACGCAAGGCGTGTAGCCATCTCAACAATATCGCGCTCTGTTGTGGCAAAGTTATTGCCAAGGTCAACGATGGTACTGCCGAGTTTGGAGTATTCATCAGCGGTCGTTCCGGTAATGTTGGCAAATTTGGCAAGTGCAGAGGCAGCTTCATCAGCGGAAAGGTTGGTTGCTTCGCCTAAGTCGATCATAACGCGGGTAAAGTCAAGTACATCATCGGTGGCAATACCCAACTGTCCAGCAGCTTCCGCAACCGCCGCAATCTCCGTAGTGGACGCAGGAATTTCTTCTGCCATGTCCAATATGCCCTGCCTGAGTGCCGCAAGCTGCTCTGTAGTGCCGTCTACTGTTTTTTCAACGCCAGCAAAGGCGCTTTCAAATTCTACAGCCGCTTTTGTGGCTGCCACTCCTGCGCCTGCAAAGGCCAAAGATGCCGGTGCAAACTTCTTTGCAATGTTCCCGGACTTTTCTGCTATTTCGCCTGTAACTGCTGAAACCTGTGCAAGTGCCGCACGGCTCTTGGACGCTTCGGCCTGTAGGTCTTTCAGCTTTAGTTCGGCGCTGGTCAGTTCCCGGACTAACTCACGGTATTGTTTTTGGTTGATCTCCGTGCCGTCCGCCATTTCCTGATCCGCTTTCTTTTTGGCGTTTCGGAGGCTTTCAACCTTGTTTTCTGTATTTTTGATTTGTTCCCCGAGCAATTGCTCCTTTTGTTTGAGCAGGTCAATATTAGTCGGGTCGAGTTTCAGCAGGCGATTGACTTTATTAAGCTCCGATTGTGTCCCACGGATTTCGCTGTTCAGCGAGCTGATCGCTTTCGACAATCCCTTTGTATCGCCGCCGATTTCAACAACGATGCCTTTAACATTTTCAGCCAATCTTACCACCTCCTGCGAAGAAATCACGCAAGCCGCCGGGTCTGCCCCTTATGGCATACTGTTCTGCGTCGTTGGCCTTTTCGATCATCAAATCATAGACCATTCCGCAGGTCATGTCCTCCAGCGCTTCATCGGATAAACCGAGTTCAGCGCAGCGGAGCATAAAGGTTGACCCGGTGGGCTCACGCACGGTTTGTTTTATTTTTTTTTTGGAACAGCGGTAGTCTTGTTGTTCAGGCTCCAAAGCTCCAAAATGGCAGGGAGCACTTTATAGATGGAAAACATCTCAAACTGCTCCAGCCACTCGTCAACATTGTCCGGGATGGACCCGTCATATTGCCGAGCCATGATAAAAGCGACATCCTCAAATATTTCAAGATCGCTTACGGAAAAAGATCCGTCCTCGGATGTCGCTGCCGTTTGTAGCTTTTGCAGGTCACGGACAATGTCCCGACCCACTTTATGGCGGTAGATGCGTGGGGTCAGCGCATTAGCGCACAACCCTACGCTTTTTCCGTCGATCTCGATTACTTTGTTCATTTCAGCCTCCAGTCGTCGGAGTGAATACGGCGGTGTACCAGCCGTTCACGGTCGCCTCCGGGGTCTCCGCCGTAGTGTAGGCAAGGGAGTTGCCGTTTGCCAGCGGGGAAGCGGTGATGCTGACGGTTTGCGTCTGCGGCTCTACGCTCTCGGTCGTGGTGTTCAGCTCACGGGTAGGCCGAGTGCAGGTGCAGTTGTAAAGAACAAACTTCGTCCCGTTCACATCGCCCTCCTCTTGGAACAGCAGTGCGAAAGACTTGGGCTGAATGTTTGCATTCTCGATCATCACCTTGCTGGTGGTGTCAAGAGTATACCCGAAAACATCCTTGAGGAATGCTTCGGGGAAAACGGCAACTTCGAGATCGCCGGTGTAGCCGCTGTTCGCCACGGCTACGAAATACTGAATGTTGTCCGCATAAAACGGTGTGGTATCGCCGGAAGGCTCCAAAGACAGGCTAACTGCGCCGGGGATGGCTACGGGAGTGCCATAGGTGTTATTTTCCCCGTCGAGGATAGCGTAATGGACATTCGAGATACCGAATTTAACTTTATCAGCCATTTTTACACCTCGATTTCATAAACTACTTGGTTACACTGCTGATCTTCAATGTAACTCTCGGACTTCTGCCAAAACAGAGAGGACAAGGCCTGTTCGACTTTGCCCTCTGCTGTTAGGTCTTTATCTTTTGTGTAAAGCTCAACCTGTATATGGTTGATGGGGTGATACACCACATTGTCAGCGCCAAAATTATTGGAGTAGGAGACGCGATAGAGGATATACGGTAACTTTTGCGGCTTATTAAAGTAACCGTAAGCTACGGGCATCCTCGTCTGTTTTAACAGGGAATTGACCTCTTGCAGTGTCATCCTTTCTTAATCACCACCTTTACACGGGTTAATAGTTTCTGCTCTGCCTTTTGCTCCGCTGGGCCGATGTGGGGGAATGGGCGGGCAGAGCCTTTTGCGGTTCCGCCTGGGCCTGCGTGACCATGTTCCAGCAAGTGCGTGAGCTGGTAATCCGTTTTGTTGAAAATTCGCATACGGATATCGCTGTAGCTCTCATATGCGACCTTGTCACGCCAACCGGCCTTATAATCGCCGGTCTGTACCGGGCTGCCGGTCACAATGTCTTGGCGGCATTCCTTTGCCACCTGCCGAACCTCTTTTTTTACGCCATTCGTAACGGCCTGGTCATAGTTTTTCAGTTCGGACAGGATTGCCGTTGTCAACTCATCCGGTCTAACCGTTTTCGACATCGTTGCCCACCTTTTCCTCTAGGTACAGCTCTATTTCATCGCTGCCTGTTGCAAAATAGGTGCGATAAATGGAATAGCGTGTGCCGCGCCACTCGGCTAATTTCTGCCCAGCATAGTTGGCGATAGGAGTAACCGCCACAAGGGACGGCTGCAAGCCGTTTTGACCGGCGGAATAGAACTCCGCCCGTGTAGCGGACTGCAGCCGCGCCCAGACCTGTGTTGTGGTTTCTGTGGCAATCTGTACCCCGATATCGTTCTGCTCAAAGGTTTGGGAGATTAATGTAATGAGATCATCCAAATCAACCACCCACCTTTTGCTCAAACAGTCGGTTGTTGAGTGCCCAGCGCAGCATACGCGGCATTGCCACTACTTTCTCTCTGCGCTGCCGGTAGAGGTAAGCGGCGTACATCTCCACCAGTACGGCATCACCCGTACTGGTGGAGAGCACGATGCCCTCGGTGGCAATGTACTCTTTGGCAGACGCGATCAGCGCCAAGAGATAGTTGTCCAGCGCTGCGGTGGAAAGCTGCAAATCGACTTTCAAGATCACAAGGATGTCAGCGTCTGTCATGCTTTAACCCCCCTTAGGAAGCCTTGGTTACATTGACGGTATAGACTACGGTCTCGTTGCCGTTCTTCACGGTTACGGTCAGAGGATGGGCAGTGCCATCAGCCAGCCAAGTAACAGTGCCGCCGTTTTTCACATTGGCGTTGTTGTAGGCGATAGCAACCTGTGCGCCTGCGACCTCGGTGGTGGCGTTTACGGCAGCAGTCGTAGCGGAAGCGGTAGCGGTGTAGCTCAGCACATCGCCATCAAAAGCAGGGCTGAGGGACAGGTTTCCAACGGTCAGAGCAGACAGCTTTGCGTTGTTGGCGGTATCAGCCGCAAAGGTCATGGAGGTGGTTACGGAAGCGCCGTTAATGTTGATCGCCACAAAAGCGCCGGGGATAACGGGCATACCGTCAGCACGCTCTTTGCCGCGGAATACGGTGTTGTCCTGAATGAACTGAACCTCGCGGGATGCTTCGATGGTCATGCCGGAGCGCTGCGCCCACAGGTACAGGTCGCCATAGCCGCCAACGATGTCGCCATCGGGGATAAATTCGAGGATTTCCACATCACCGCCGATGATGGGCATGGTCATACCGTCAAAGGTGACATACCGGCCCAAAGCGGTAGCAAGGATTGCCTTGGACTGCAGAGTAGCCAGGGTCTTGCTATTCATAGCCCAGAAGCGCTCGCCGCGGGAATAGCGGGTGAAGGTGTTACCAGCAGCAACAGCCAGCGCAGCCCAGAAAGCCTCGCCGGTGGAAGCGGTGGGAATGGTGATGATGTTGGAGGTGTGCAGGTCAACCCAAGCAGGAGCATTGGCCGGGTAATCGCTGGGTTTGCTCTCCTGCGCCAGACGCGTCACAATACCGAGAGGCATCTTCTGACCAGCGCCCTTGCCGTACAGGATGGCCTTATCCTTGGCAAGGCCGATAGCCTCGGACAGCATCTCGACGATCCAGGAGGCGAGGTTTACATCGTTATCCTCCAGCAGGGAATTACAAACAGGAACATAACCGGCAACCTTGAAGCCGTCAAGAGTGATCTGGTTAAAGCTGAAGGTCAGCTCATTGATGGCGCCGCACATTTCAGTCCAAACGGCCTCGGGGACAGTACCGGCAATGGTCTGACGGGCTTCGCCATTGACATTGCGGATGCGGACCCGACGCATCAGCTTGGAGTAGCGATACATATTCTCGGCAATGAGGTCGAGGAATACAACAGGGATGGTCAGCTCACCACCGGTGATATCTCTCTTGCTGCGGGCAGCGTTACGAAGCTCCGCAAAGAAGGTCTGCACATCGGGCTGGGCTACGATAGCGTCACGCTGCTCTTTGGGAAGAGCGTCAAAGGCGCGCACATTCATGGGGAGGGAGCGAATGTTGATGGTATTCATGGTAAAATCATTCCTTTCGTCTTTCTTTTCTGCTTTGGGTTCAGCCTTGGGAGGATCTTTTTCGGCATTTTCCAAATCTTCCTCAAGGCCCTTGATTTCTGCGGACAGTTTTTCTTTTTCAGCGTTGTGGGCATCCTGTTCCTCGGTAAATTTGTTCATGGCGTCCTCAACAGCCTGCTGCTCCTCATCGGTGGTAGCTTCGCCGATTGCTTTTTCGATTTCAGCGGAGCGTGTTGCAAATTCTGCGTCTTTAGCTACCAGTGCCTCAAAAGCTGCTCTTTTCAGTTCCAGCTTTTTGGCAATCATAATGGATTTCAGTGCCATGTCAGCACTCCTTTCTTAGCTTTTTGAGGGCTTCGGCCCTCCATTGGTCGAGCTTGCGCTCGTTGATCTTTTCAAGGTCTTTTTTCCGAGCCTCTACCATGGTGTCCTCGTAGGCCGGGAAGGTAACGACCGATACCTCATACAGTTTGACTTTGCGAATAGTCCACACGGTTGTGCCATCTGGCCGGATTTCGGTTTCCTCGTCAAGGATGTCAAAGCCGAAAGAACATTGGGAAACATCCCCACGCTTTACACGCTCATAGGCGTTCATGGCATCCTGATCCGCTTGATTAATGAGGATGGACCCCCAAAGGCCCAAATCGTCAACGCGGAGGGTCAGTGTACCAGCTGTTGTTCTGCCAAGCACGATTGTGGTATCATGGTTAACCAGCGCCCGAATATCATCACCGAGGGTACCATCAAAGGCTCCTCGGTCAATGCGCTCGATGGCTTTATCCCACATCCGGTATTCGCCGGTAAAGGTGGCGAAATAGCCCTCAATGTAGAGGTTCCCATCAGCAGCGCGGGTTTTGAAGTCGCCACTGCGGCTGATTGCCTGTCTTGCTCCTACCATTTACTCACCTCCTCCGTTTAGTTTTTTCTGATCGCCAAGGCGGTCCGCGGGAATGTAGTTTTCAAGGGCCAAAAGCTCATCCATTCCCTCGTGCGGAGTAAGCCCAACCCAACTGCGCCACTCGTTCCGTGTCATTGCCATGCGGTCAACCATTTCCGCGCCAGCTTTGATGGTTTCCTCCAAGGAATAGTTGTAGAGGGAGCGGACATTGAAGCGGAAAAAGTAATCCGGAGATACGAGCAGCTTTCGGCTAAACTCCTGCTCCAAAATCTGTGCAATCGGCATGATACGGGAAGAAATAAAGTTGTTCCATTCGTCTCGCTTGAACTCGCCAACGCCCAAAACAAAAGGCGGCACGCCAAGAATGGTTGCCACCGTCGTTTTATCCAGTTTTACGAAGTCTGCCAGCGCAAGATCAGATAGAGTAAGGGGCCTTACCTGTTCCACCGAGAATTGCTCGGCAGGAATCAGCCAAGGTTCCCCGGCTTTATTGCTTGCCACAAAATCGCCAAGGAGCTTTGCGCGCCCCTCCGGGTCAGAAAACTCGTCCGTCAGCGAATCCACCTTCACGATAAGAGATGGTTTCCATTCACTGGCCATGAAGCCATTTTCTGTTTTCGCCGCTTGCTTGAGGTTATTTGCCACATCAGCCAGCGCAATGCTGTACCCAGTGCCTTGCCATGGGTAATAATTGCTCGGATTTATGGCAAAATGCAGCACATCATTCGGGTCATAGGGTTTCCCAGATATTTCGATGCTATAATACCGTTCCCCATTCGGTACAAATGCTACAAACGCCGCCGGAATCGGGTCAAGCCGCCGGAGCAGCCCCTTCCGGGTCTTTGGGAGCACTACAGCGTTCCCCCGGCCATCCAGCAGCATTGTTTTGATGATCCACTGGATAAAGTTTGACCGGCCCATGTAACTGTTCGGCTCGATATCAACCACACGAGACAGCCCATTTTTAACCCGGATATCTCCACTATCGGTGTTTTGCATCAGATAGATTGTCATACTTCCAATTAAAGACGCAATCCTATCAACAGCGGCACAGATTTCCGGGTTGTGCGCAAGGTCTGTATAGCCGGAACAGGTTAGGTCTTTCCAGCCGGTTCCATCACACAGGCATACAGCGCTCCGCGTTTGGGGCTTATCCCGAGAGCGGAAGCGCTCAAAAAAATTTGCTATGCTCATTTATCACCCCACCATTTCTTTCCTGCTTTAGATTTATCCAAAGCCTCCAAGTACCGCACCGTGGCGAATACGGAGGCATCGAACACATCAATTCGGTTTGTCGGTCTTACCTTGTCGTACTGGATCATGTCGTCTGTCTTTTCGACGGCCGAGACATTCCCAACACAATACTCATATGCTTCGGAATGCATATAGTACAGCGTCCCATTTTTGGCGCTCTGCTCGATATGCCGGAAACCTTCTGATTTCCTGTAAAAATACTGCGGTTGGTCGATAATGTTAAACCCAGCCGATTTCATGCCAATGAAATACTCTCGGCAGAATTTACGGTCATGCCCCACCTGTCGTATTCGGAAACCGCGCTTTCGCATTGTAACAAACCAGTTGACAACATCGGCGTGGTTTACGGTTGGACTGTTGCACATGGTCAAAAGTCCATCATCGGCCCAGCCGAAAAGCGGTATACCATCCTCGTCGGCCTTAACATGAGCCTGCACCACAGGGAACCAAGCGTGACTGATGATGATATCCACGCCTTTGTAATTTCCAAAAAGCGCAGCCGCCGTTAGGTCGTGCATTTTTGAGAGGTCTGCACCACCGTACCAGTCTATTGGGAGCTTGGAAAGCTCGTCCAGCGTCCAGTTATATTTTTCATCGCTTCGCCGGAATTCGTCGAGGTTGAAATAGGACTTGATAGCCCCGGTATAGACATTGAGAGACTTTGCGAAGAAATCTTTCCGCTGCTGCGGGTCATTCTGCGCCTGCAAGCTATCGTTTAGAATTTCCTCCGGCCGGATGGAAACGCCATAGGCCGGATTGGCCATCTCATGTACCAGGGGATTGGTATAGTCGATATTTCCATCCTCATCCGGATTGGCGCAGCACATAAAGATAAAATATTGTTCGTCCTTGATGGTGCCATCCAGCACCTTTCGGCAGTATTGCAGCCGTTGCCCAAGGAAGCCCTGTTCGTTATCGCCAGCCGTGGAAATACCTATCAGCAGCTTGTTGGTGTAGGCTTTCATGGCTTCCTTAAAAAGGTTGTACTGCTTAGGCTTTGTAAAAGCGTGGATTTCATCGCAGATCGCAATATTGCAGTTAAGAGAATCCTGCGCATCCGGGTTTGCAGCCAGAGCGCGGATAAAAAACGAGCCGTCTGGAAGCTCTGCCTCCATTGAGTGCTCGTTGTTGTTGTCAATGATCTTTACACCGCCGCCATGCTTCTCGTCCTCGCCCATAAGCCGGATGTTATAATCCAGAAAATTAAAGCTTTCAAGGGACTGCATCAGAGCCGCGGCCGATATGTAGGTTTTGGAACCGCTGCGCCGGTACCACAGGGACAGCGCCCATGCGAGGGAAGCGGCAAAACTGGTTTTGATGTTCTTTCGAGGGATAAAAATAAGGGCTTCATGAAACCGCACCACATCGGTGCCTTTCAACTTAAACCCAAGAAGATTGTATATGATGAATTTGTGAAACGGCTCCAACAGGAACGGCTTTCCCCGGAGCGGTGTACCGTCCAGCTTTTCCCCCTGCTGGTGGCAGAGGGTCTTTTCGATGATTTGAATACAGAACTCCGGCCCTTTCGGCGCGAAATCGTACTCGTCATTATCGAGGTCAGCAAAGAAACGGTCAACAGCCTGCCGCAATTCCTTGCAAGCAACCTTTCTCCCGTCTCTGATGCTTTCGGCATACTCAAGGACTACGGGCCAGTTCTTACCCTTAATCTGTCTCAAGGCTGGCAAGAGCAGCGGCAAGGCCGCCCTTTTCCTCCTTTTCCTTCACTCCGCCGGTCATTTTGCGGAAACTCGATGGAGTAAGTCCCAATTCGCGCCAGTATGCCAGTGCGCTCTTGTTGAGGTCGTCCCACAGAATCAACAGAGGGTTTTTTACCATATTTGTGGCGTTCCCTTTGTTGGTATATTCGATGACGGACTTACCGCCGGACTTTTTGAACTCGGCCTTGGTCTTATCCCGCTGTTCCAGTATCTCTGCAAGCGTTTCTACCGCAGATTGATAAGATGGGTCGGCCGTACCGAGTTTTCCCATCTGTTTTTCGATAGTTTCAACCCATTTTTCCTTTGTCATGGCTTCCCCTTTCTCAAAAATATACCGTAGAGTTGGAAAAAGTTCCCCCCGCCGGTCCCCATAGACAGGCGGAAGGCGCAACGGATAGGGGGGGTATCAGTAACGGCCCCTTGCTGCTGTTGCTTTTTCCGGGTGCTGCTTGTTATGGCAGCCCTCACACAAGCTTACTAAATTTTTATCTTCGTAAGCCAGCTCCGGGTACTCATCTGCGTGTTTGATATGATGCACCGTTGTAGCCTGTACCGCCTTCCCGTACCTCTTGCAGTTCTGGCACATATATCCGTCTCGTCTTAATATTTGCAGGCGCTTTCTTCTCCACTTTGGAGAATTGTAATCAAACGGAACCATCGCCAAGGCTCCTAACTATTTCCCATTCCCTATCCGATAGTGTCCATCGTTCTGCTGCTGCTCGTTCTGCTGCTGCTCGTTCTGCTGCTGCTCGTTCTGAAAGTAAAAGACCGCCACCGAATATGGCTTTTTTCTTTTCTTTCTGCTCGTCTAACGCTGATATTTTTACACAATCGCATTTTCGCAGTTTGTAGTCTACCCCACGGCTTGCGTATAAGCTTGCCATCGCTGCCGTCAAAACATAATCCGGGTATTTGTTCTTTTGCAAAACTCTCTTTTTTTCTTTGAGGTGCGTTTCATTGGCAATTTTTATAGCAGACGATAGGTCTGGCGCGGTTCTTACAACGAGGTCAGGATCGTCAAGATTTGTTACATATGCTGTTTCCACTGTTGCGCCATTTGCATAGGTTATTGTTGAGCCGGTCATAACATGGCACACATTCATTACAAGTTCTTTTCCGGATAAGCATGTAAGCGCCGGAGCAAACAGGAAGAATGGAATACACTCATCAAGATAATGTGTGCATATCTTTGATAAAATAGAAAACGGCGGGTTATCTACAACAACCGCACCGTTTGAATAGTCGAAGCTCTGATAATCTCCTCCCGGATAAAATGGGCGGACGATCTTATCCTTGTCCACCCCGTACTCTTTGCAAACCCAGTCTCTTACTGCATCATATACCAACGGAGGCGTAAAACAATCGTCAGTTGTCGTTTTTGGAGCAAACTTATCTATAAACTCCAAATACTCTTTGCTATCTGCTTTTTGTAAATCCATGTGCCCTCCTTTTATCATTACCCGCCCTATCCCTCCCGGTGTCTACTATGCCGGGCCACCAATTATTGTTACCAAACCGTGGTTATCCGCTTAGTGCCTGTCTTGTTCCCGCACAGCAGGAGCGTCTGCGGCTGCTCATGGTCGCTCTCGCTGCTGGGCAGCAGCATCTTCCGGGCTGCGTAGCCTCCGTACTGCTGCCATGCAGTACAGCTAACCACTACCAGCTGCTTGGTACGGATAACATTGTTGTTACTGTCCACCACGATCTTTTTGGGCTTACTGATGGTGCCTTTGTGGGTATGGCCAACAATCAGAGCGTCAATGCCCTCTATGGTGTAGCCGAAGCGCTCATTGCGGTTGACCGTTGCACCGGTGTAAATGCCGCCGCCGGAGCCATGGGTAACAGCCATCGTATAGCTGGTGATAGGGATATCTCTTGTTACCCTGCGCCCAATCTCCAGCTTGAGGAATGCTATATCCTCGGCGTAGTAGTCCTCCATGTCCAGCTTGCACATGATATCGCCCATAATGTCTTGGTCGGTGTCCCTGGCTGTCCTCGCTTCGTGGTTACCGGATACCGCGCAGAGTATCTTATCCTTGATGGGCGTTAGCATTTCCGCCATCATCTTTTTCTGCTCCCGCGGGCGGATATAATCCTCAAAGGGGCTTCCCACCGCGTTCCGGGTATTGTTGTTGATGAGATCGCCGCCAAGGATGAGATAAGCGTCCTCCCGCTCTACCCGGCGGCAGAATGCTTGCCAGCCCTCTTTATCATGTAGGATGCTGCCCAAATGCACATCAGATACCGGATATACCTTGATGGTGTCGCTCTGCGGGATTTTGCGGACTATTAAATCCATAGGTATCCCCTCCTTTATGGCATAAAGAAAGAGAGCGCCTTTCGGTACTCTCTGACTGCTTTTGGTAAGGCAGGCTATTGCGAACTTGCGGTCTGCCAGCGCGGCACCTTTTTTACGAAGGTCATGTATCTTCGGCCGATGGGATAACGGGGCATCGGCGGCCCCGTAAAAAGGAGGTAAAACATGAAGGTGGAGCACCCGATAGGGCTTGAACCTATAACCCGCTGCTTACAAGGCAGCCGCTCTACCATTGAGCTACGGGAGCAGATCGCCGGGATTAGGGGCCCGGCTCCCCACCAGGAGGAATGTCAAGGGAAGTCTGTGTTTTACCACGATATTAGTATACACTATGTTAGGCGTTATTTTGTCCCGAATTTGTCCCAAGTTTTACAGCTCGGTCACACCGTATCGGCAAATAGCGTATCTCTTGATGGCCTCGTCCATCCTGCGGTACAGCTCCGACCTGCTGATGTGCAGCTCGTCACATAATCTATCGATGGCATTGTACTCACGCCGCATGACGGCCACCTCAAGTATCCTGCGCTGCTGGTCGGTCAGGATAGACAGGCCACGGTCCATCTGCCGCACTTGCCACTTAACCAGCTCATGGTTGACGGTTAGGTTGTCCCTATTGCAGATGGCGTTTATGATGCGTTCCTCGGCAGTCGAGCTGCCGCCCTGTACAGGTGTGGCGTCCATTTTGGGCGACCTGATGCCCTCCATTCTGGCCGTCAACATATCGATCTCGTCCTGCAGGCTGTCGATGGCCATGAGCTTTTCGTAATACCTGCCAAGCTCCCACTTACAGGTCTTTTTGTAGTCTATCATGTGGCTCCTCCTTTCTTTCGCCGTAGGAGCAGAAATCGTCCTCGTGCATCTGCGCACAAAGTATATTCGGCTGCCCCGGTGTGCCATCTCTGTACTTGCAGTCTTTGCATCTGACCACCGGCACTGCATCAACGGTTGGAAGAATATACTTGATTATGTGACATGCTTCTGTAAATCCCTCGGCAAGATTATCAAGATGAGTTTCACCGTTGTGTATCAATTCTTTCGTTTCCTCATATTCTTCGCCAAACAGTCTCAATGCTTCATCAGCATCAATCAGTCTCATCGCTGTCACCTCCGTCCATCTTCGCCCCGCAGTTAGGACAGTAGTTTGTGCGCGCGCAAAAGTTAAATGGCACCAATCAATGCCGCCCTCAATCCTGCGCCCATCGTGAATCCATCGACCATGCACCACCGGCACCACATCGGCAGCAGGAATATCTGCCAGCACTCGTTTTGCATCTACCATTGTGGCGTTTTGTTCGGTTACTTCCAAGGCGGTCAACTTGGCAATCGCCGTTCCCCTGTCAATGCATTCAGCCATTGTCAGCCCTCCTATTCCAAAGCTCAGCCATATATTGACGGTATCCACGCTTATCAAAATATTTTCGAAAAACACCGCCAGCAGATGGAATTGTCGCTTCGCACCGCGAGCACTGAGGTGCTTTGTTCTTTTCATTCCATTTTGCTTCACCGCCACAGAACGGACACGGTTTCAATTCAGCCATCCTTCATCGCCTCCAGTGCTTTCTCCGCCTCCTCGCGGGTCAGGAATACGGTCTTGCCAAACGCCCCAAATGGCGCGCTATACGCGTCTCCCAGACCGCCGACTGGCACAATATAGAAAATTTTTCGCCAACCGTCCAAAACCGCGTGTTTGACCTCACACTCCCGCACACGCTTTTGGCCATCAAGCAGTGCAAATACATGCTCTCCTGATTGACATGGCAGCACCACCATCCGACCGTCCTTGTCGGCTTCCGCCAGCTCGCGCAGGCGAGCATCGTCGTCCGTCTGGTGGAGCAGCTTGTCAAGCCGCTCAATGATATTGTCGGCGTGCTTGTTGATGGCGTATTCTGCTTCCGGCGATATTTCCCGCACACTCGCCAAATCGTTAATTTCCTCCGGCGTCAGTCCCGTGTCCTCGTAGGCGGCAAGGCGGCATTGGAGCATGACAATCCACTCATCCTTTGTGTACTTTTCTTCGTATTCTGTTGCCATAAGAACTTCTCCCGTTTTAAGCCGGTATGTCAGTCGTTCCATCACTCTACCTCCCGTTTCAGTTCGTCATACAACTCGCTGAACCTCTTGTCCCACTTCCTTAGTCCAAAGAAAAAGCACACGCCTAACACAATCCACAGCACGCTGGCGATGTTTTGCAACAAATTTTCCATCATTCTACCTCCTTAATTAAAGCTATCAGCGTTTCTATTTCTTTTACGAAGTCAAGCGCTCTGCTTATGGCTCCGATTCTGATGAGCTTTCTGCCTGCCCATACGGCAAACCTTGCAGCGTCTCTGCGGGTAAGCCTTCCGAGGCATATTTCAGACCATTTGTCAAAAGACGAATTTGAATCAGGCGGATTCATACCAATAAGCCACCAATCGTTGCCGAACCTCAATTCGAGCCCAAAGCAATAGAATTTCTCCGGGTTGATTTCCACCTTGATTATTTCGTACCAATCGAGCGATGGCATCGTGTATTCAAACACAAACGATTCTTTTCCCTCCATTATTCTACCTCCTGCATCCAAAACTCGCGGCGGCAGTCAGGACATTTGACGCCAATGTTTGCACATCCTCCATATGCGTTCCTATGCGATGTAGAAATTGGAGAGGGGCATATTGTCAGCACGCCACAACAGTCAATATCCGCATCCGGCCAGTGCTCAAGAAACACGCTCTGCCGTGTCTTGCGCGGGTGTGCAGCAGACCAATTCTCGACCATAGCAACCTGATCCGTAGCGTCCAGCGTTGACCCTTGATCAAATGCGCAACATAGCTCATTCTTGCAAGCATTAGAAGCTGGGCACCCAGTACATCCATCACCAAAACTCTCGCACATTCTATTGCGTTCCTCAATAAACTTCACAGCATCCATGTTATCCCTCCTTTACCGACAAAGTGTCGTTTCTAACCACGCCTTTGTTTTCGTCCATTTCCTCGTACCGGCACACGCCCGGATGGTTTACTACGGGGCAAAAATCTGCAACCGCCGGGCAATCGCTGTTTACACAGACTTCATCTTCCATCCACTTGCACATCATCCCACCTCCAGTGCCATAAGCAAATCCTTGTAGTCCAGCAGCAGCGCCCATATCTGCTCCGCATCGTCATGGTCGAGGGTGACTGCACCCTCTGCGTCAACGGCAGCAGCCAGCCGGTCTATGTCCCGGATTACTTCGTAGTAGTCCTTTACGGTCATTGGCTCACCCTCCAAAATTCTCAAGATAATATTGCTTGCAGTCCTGCCAACCCTTGTAATAGGCTGCCTGCTCCCGGCGTTCCTGTTCCTCTGCGGTCATCTCCGCCTGGGCCATTTCATCCACATGGTTCCACCTTTCTGCCGAAATAGCCGATAGAACCATTATGCAGGTAGCAACTAAGATTATCGTAACTGCCGCTGCCATCCAGTTCCTCATAGCGAATCCCTCCTAAATCCGAAGAATGTCTTTATTTGCGGCAGGGTCTCCAACCTGTGGCCATCTACCGTTATCAGCGCTGCGTAGCCCCGGCCTATCCAGCCATCGTGCCAAATCTCCCTGGCTTCGAAGTAATCCACGCTCTCCCGGCGCTCTGTTGTTTTGCCGCAAACTCTTATCTCGATGTCGATTTTCCCATCCCGGCGCTTTATCCAATTCTTGGGACGCTTATACTTACCGGATGCCGCCGCATCCTTGTAGCATTGTTTGGAGCAGTACTTTTGTCCCGGCTGGCCGAAATATTCCTTCCCGCAGTATTCGCATTTCTTCGGCTCGGCTTTTTTCATACTGCTTTTGCGGGCCCGGATGCTGTACATGGCCTTTTGGCACTCCTTGCAATACAGCTGCCTGGGGTTGGTGCTGCCTATCGGCCCTCCGCATCTCTTACATGGCCGGTTGGGGTCTCTCTTGATTCCATAGCGAGACAAGATTTGGGCCACATAGCCGTAATCAAGATCGAGAATTAAGGAAATCTCCCTGTTGGTCTTGCCCTCCCGCACCAGTTGTTCCAGTACCTCTGGGTCATTTGATTTAGAACAGCCGATTTTGGCGTTAGGATACGCTTTATCGTATGACATCATAACTCACCACCTTTTCCTGCTCGGACATCTCTGCGCGCATTTTTATGGCTTTGGTGACAGCGTTCCAGCGCTTGATAAATTCCTCGGCGCTTTGCCCCTCAAAAAGCGGATTCTCCCGCTCTACATCCTTCTGCCCCATCAGGGTACCTCCTTTGATAGTCCTTCTTCGCAAATATCCACTATGTGCTGGCACAGTGCTTTAGGAATTATGCTTCTTTCACGGCTATTCTTTAATCCGTACTGTGTCCCTCCAACCTCCATTTCAATCCCCTTGGCCTTCATTGCCCGAATAGTTGCAGAACGGGGAGCTCTTTCGTGGCAAGGGTCACCATTCTTGCACATCGGTTTGAACTTTGGATCAGGATGGTTTGTCCAGATGTCAGTAGGCTTCATCCTGGTGTCACCATACTGGCAATATGTCACCGTGTACCTGTGCAGTCCTTGCATCCATGACATCTTCCGCATCCCGCCCCTTGGATTTTCGATGAACCAAAACCTTGGCTTAAGGTCCTTGATTAGTTGTAATACATGCTGATCTACCATATCGCAAAATTTTGCATAGTCACTGACAGGGTCAAGGTTTCCTGTTACAGGATTTTTTCTCCGGTGATGGCTTATAGCGGCAATGCTGAATGTGGAACAGTCCGGACTTGCCCAAATCACATCTGGGCGTCCAAAACGATTCAGAATTTCATCCGTCGTGACTGTTAAGATATCTGCATAAAGATCGATGTTTTCAAAATTCTTATCCCATTCCACAGAAAACACTTGATGCCCTCTGTTTTCAAACGCTTTCCCTATACTCCGCGTTCCGGCAAACAATTCAAGTACTTTCATCCGTTACCTCCTCTATTTCAATTTCTGTTCTTGGGTTTTTGAGGTCGTATGCCCCACGCAGCCGCAGCTCGACATGGTCAAAGCTGTCGTCTGCGATTACTCCCCGGTGTACCAGCCCGTCCATCAGCATCTTGCCGTTGTAGTTATCCGGGTCATGTCGGTGCCGGGTGGGGAAGTAGTAAGTGATGGTCACCACCGCCTTGCCCATTGGTTTGCACTTGGGGCAGTATGCCACAAACAGCTGAAGCCAGCGCTGCTTTTCCGCTCGGTAGTCCCAGGCGTTCGCCCGCCCGGCGTACTTGTTCAGCGACGGGGGGATTTCGGGGATTATGATTTTCACGCATTCTCCTCCATCATCCGCTCCGCCAGCGCTATGTCATAGCTGGGCAGCTGCTTTACCTCTGCCATCCCTGCCAGCTTCGCCCGGATATCCGCAGGCAGGGTTTGCATTTTGCGCTCGCTCTCCTGCCTTGCCCGGTAGCTGCGCATAAAGTTGGACTGCACCACGCTCTGCACTGTCCCGGTGTCCATGCTGGCCCATTCCCGCAGCTGGGATGGGTGTCCTACCAACCGCTGTAGGTTCTCCGGCAGGGCTGCAAACTCTTTCTCGCTGTTGTAGCCGCTGTTCCGCAGGGCCTTTGCAATCAGCGCCCATGCTTCCCCCTCGGAGAGTTCCGCCGGTCTGCTGATCTCACCAATAGCGGCTATGATAGCCCCAATGTGTGGAGGGAACCCCTTGCGATCACTGGCAATGTGGGACTTAACCGCTGCTGTCACAAGGTTAGCCGGGTAGTCTGCCAGCATCTCCGCCCACAGGTTTACCACCGCTTCCGCATCCTGCCGCTTCATGTCCCGGTAGTACGCTGGATAAGCGGCCTTGAGGATGGACATAACAGCCAGTGTTTCAGTACGGTTCATGTTGTCCCTCCTCCTGCAGCATCTGCAAAAATACATTGTCTGTCCCACCAGCAGACTTGTCGCCTTTCAACGGGTAAACATCCTGCCAGCAGCGCTTAACGCTCTGATCGAGAATAAGTCCCTTGGTGTGGTTGTCCCCCGGTGCCAGCCGTTCCAGCTCATTCAGGATCATCTTTGCGGCCCGATCAGTGAGGGGCTTTTTGATTTTCTTGCGCATCTCACAAAAGCCGTTCCAGTTCTCCATCAAGGCTTCCGGGACATCCACACGCCCCCTTGGGGGGGGAGGGGGGGTATTATTCCCGGAGGGAATATTTTCTTTGTCTTTGTCTTTGTCTTTGTCTTTGTCTTGGCTTTTCTGGGTTTTCGAAAAACCCGCTGGGTTTTTTGGGTTACCTTGGGTTTTCTTCGGCCTGCCGCCCTTGGAACCGTTTTCCCTGCTTGTTTTGGCTTTTCCTTCGCATTCAGCAGCCATCCGGTCTATTTGCAACTTTGCTACCGGCCATATAAAACGCTCGTTTCCCCGGAAATCGGGGGCTGCGCCCGTCTCTGCATATTTCAGCATAGCCGTGAACAGCCGCCCTCTCTCCGCATCTCCGAGTTCCTCCATGGCATCTGCAAAGTCTGTAAAGACTTTAAGGTACTTCATGGGTTGTCCTCCTGTCGCTTTTTACTGGGAAGCGTAACCCTCAATTAAAAGGGAGGTCGTTAGGGTCGCCCTCGACTTCTTCAAATCCGCCCTGCTCGCTCTCTGCAGGCTTTTCCTCGGCCTTGCCGGTAGATTTGCTGCCGCCGAAAAGAGCTTCCTCTGCGATAACCTCTGTGGCTGTGCGCTTATTGCCGTTCTTGTCCTCGTAGTTGCGAACTTCGATGCGGCCGACAATGGTAATGAGGTCACCCTTTCCGAACCACTGGTTTACGAATTCGGCGGTCTTGCCCCATGCTACGATGGGTACGAAGTCAGTCTTTTCTCGGTCACGGTTGCGGTCTACCGCAATGGTAAAGCTGCACACGCTCTTGCCGTTCTGGGTCTGTTTCAGTTCGGGAGCCTTGGTCAGCCGCCCATTAAGGATCGCTTTGTTCAGCATTCTGTTTCCTCCAAATAGTTCGTGTAGAATTCCTCCCGGAACATCGGGATTGTGAAATCGTAGTTGTCGATACAGGCTTGCTCGCCCAGCCGGTGCAGCCAATCCATCACCTCGGCACAGCCGTGTGCGTGTGTCAGGTGGCATGGCGTATGGCACAGGGACACCCAAAGGCCCATGCGCTTGCTTTTGCTCCGCATGGCGTTGCCGAAGATTTCGTGCCGGTCGAGCTTAACGCCGGAGCGCTGGCACAAAAAGCACTTGGATGTGTCGGCCTGTACGATGCTCGGAGCGTATCCGTTTCGGTCAAGCTCTGCGCCCCATTCGTTTTTCATTTGCCCCATTCCTCCTTTAGCAAGGCCAACTCGGCCGGTGTGGCAACATCTATCCCTTGCTCTTTGCAGTCTGCGATGACGGCATCCAGCAGACGGGACATCTGTTTGGTGTTGTAGGTGCTGCTGCCGTAGTACAGCCGGATCACCAGATGGTCACCGTCTGGCTCGTAGTCTACCTGTTCCGTTACCCAGCCAGTACCGAGCATTTCCCACGCTGTCCGTACGGTCTTGGCGGCTTCCGGCTCGATATTGTGCACATCCTTCCAGATGCCGACCTCCTTAATGTACTTCCGGTACAGCTCCTCCTTAGTCAGCGGGGCCGCCTGGGTGGAGAGGGTAAAGGCCAGATCATCAAGGAGCGCCCAAAGGTACGAGTTGGCCGAAAGGCTCCTGCGCTCGTGGTGCTCCTTTAGTTCGGCGGCGTACATCTTGCCGGGCTTCATCTCATCAAGGAAAGCCTGTGCGGCTGCGGCATCTTTGGTATACAGGGTGATGCCGTAGCCGTTCCGGTCTCTTGTCCAGTCGGCAGAATCAAACCGGAGCCTTGTTTTCATTCTTCTCGGCCTCCTTTTCGGCGGCAAAGGCTTTCTTCTGGCAGTTCGGGCACAGCTTGCGGCCGAACCGCTGGACGCTGTATGAGGTGATCTCGCTTACAGGCCAATACTCCCCGTTGCGCTTGTTGATACCGGTGATCTGCTGCCCGCAGTCGATGCAATACTCGGTAGGCTCTGGTTCTCTTTCTGCACCCTCCGGTAAGTCCTCGCCAGCGTAGATATACAGGCCAAGGCCATGACGGGCACAGGCTTTTGTAAGGGAACGCTGGATTGCCTTATTGGCATCGAATGAGGTAACATCACTGGCCGGGATTGAGCGGTTGCGGTTATCCATGACCGGCAGATACTCGATGTGCTCAATGCCGTTGACGGTTACGCCAGTCTTAACCCAGCAGGTCTTACCGTCTGTGTGGTAAAACAGGCCGTTAGCATCCTCGTAGATGGTATAGGTGGCATCCGGGTGCAGCTTCTTGATTTCTCCCCAGGCCCATGCCCAAGAAAGGTATGTAAGGCCATTCTTCTTCTCTGTCTTGTCAGAGCAGTTGATGCTGTTCAATTCTCGAAAGTAGTTCTCCATAGCTCCTCCTTAATATCTGTCTGGTTCTTCATCAAAGTACCTGTCAGCATCCGCATCGCTGGCGTCAAACCGCTTAACACAGTTTTCGCAGCCAATGACCATTCCGTCCTTAATGTAAATGGTCTCGTTGATCTCGCAGCCGCACTCCGGGCAGATGTGCGGCTTATCATCGTAGTTATCCACACAGCTCGGGATTGGCCTATCCGGGATATTGTATGGGTTCATGCTTCCACAACCTCCCCATTTTCCAGTTTGTAAAATACCCCGGGTTTTATAATTTCACCATCTACCTTTACCGCTCGCACCTCTTTAATGTGGTAAGTATCACCGTTCCAGCTACCCCTCTCGGTTAGGACGAGCCAGCATCCAATGGTGCCGGATGCTTTACTATCGAACCCGGTGACGATTGCAATAGACTCCTTTCCATCAACGGTGGCTGCGCTACGGTAGCCGGTGTTGGTGGCTGCGCTACAGTCGCCGGTGTTGGTGGCTGCGCTACAGCTGCCGGTGTTGGTGGCTGCGCTACGGTCACCGGTCTGATTGTCGCCGCTTTCGGCTCTTTCCTTTATGTACTCGACAGCAGCTTTTACGATACCAGCAATGCCGATTTCCGCCCGGAGTTTTATTTTCGTCCCAACCAGCTTGGTGTCGCAGCTTTCTCTTTCGTCCGTCACACCATCGAGATCAGCCACAAAAAACCGACTGCCGGCCGGGCCGTAATGGGCGAACACATCAAGCGGGTACTCACATCCATGGAAACCTTTTTCGCACAGTTTCGCTTCCTCCTCCACATATTCTTTTCCAAGATCGAATTGGAAGCCTCGGCACTTCATATCCTTATCGGTTCCCTTGTAGACGATCACTTGACATCCCTCCCCTTATCGTGTATAGTTGTGGTAGTGGTTGGGTCTCCGTCTCTGACGGGGGCCTTTCTTTTTTTGTACTCCTCCTGCTGGCGGCGGATACAGCGCAGAACCCATGCTGTGAAGTTGCAGTAACCCATTTCGATAAGCTGCTGACGAAACTCCGCCATATTCACATAACCCAAAGGAATACGCACAGACAGCTTATAGTTTGCTTCCCGCTTCCTGCCGGGCTTGTCCACTATCAGCGCTTCGGCTTCTGCAGTACGCCGGATGCCATAATGCTCCGGCCGTTTGCACATACTGTCCAGCGGCTTGGTGTAACCGGGGAACTTCTCCCGGATAACTGCTATCCTCTCGTTCTGCTCCATGGCCTTACCTCACCAACAGCAGGATAGCCGCTGCTGCGAAGATGGCTCCCATTCCAAGGACTACGGCCAAGGCTTCCTGCAGCCACTCCTTTTTACTCATCTTCCTGTACCTCCTTTTGCGGAAGCTCCGGCAGGAATGCCCACCACTGGACTTCGATAGCGGTCTCCACATTATCTCCGCTGACATTGAACATCTGATGCTTGGTGCTGAATGGCAAGGTAGCGTATCTTCCCGGATTTGTCTGGCACAGGTAATGCCCGTCCTTGCTGGGTACAATCTCATCCGAGTTAAACCACCGGATAAAGGTGTTGGTTGTTGCTTCCATGTTGTTCCTCCTTCTTTTCCACCCCGTTTGGCGGGAAAAACTTCTTGACATCTTTTATTGGAATAAATAATGCATCGCAGACCTTATAGACTTCCTCCAATGTCCACGGGGTCTTGCATATCATTCTGTCGCTGATCTGCTGGCGGCTCATACCGGTGCGCTTTCCAAGGCTTGTCTGGTCGTGGCCAAGTTCCAGCATCAGCGCTCGCAGCCTGCGGTAGGTATCAACTTTCCTTGACATTGCTATCCCTCCCTTCATGTGGTAAACTATGGTTGAGGTGATTTGATGTTGACCAAAGCTGAAAAACGCGCTCTCCGAAAGCTGCGCTATCGCAGCACCATTACAATATCGGAAGAAAAGTTTGCAAAGATTGCGGCTTCCGGGTTGTTCTACCCCGTACTAAAGCCCGGCCAGTACTGGTGGGGCGGCAGCGGTCGCGTTAAGGTTCGTTTGACCGATGCAGGGGAACAATCGTTAAGAGAATACCGTGCTTGGTGGTGGAAGGCGTTCTTCAAGGTTGTTTTCGCCGTCATATCCGCAGCGGCAGCAATCGTAACAATCTTCGATGCCGTTAGCGGGTAACGCAAATAACGACATTTATTGCGGTGCATATAAGCAGGATTACGCAGTATGCGATTTCCCACTTTGTCCACTTATTCATTCCCTACCTCCTTTTCCTTGATAAGCTCGTCCAGCGCAGCCATGAACCGCTGTTCTGCTCCCTTTGGGTTTCTGTGGCCGTTGAGAACCATGCAGACATACGCCTTGGTCACGCCAAGTTTTTCGGCGACCTGTGTCATGGTAATTCTGTTGTTGTGCATCTTGCCGACCATGTCGCCAGTCCATTGTGCAGGCATCCAAACTGTCCTCCTTTCTTTAATTTTTTGTTGCAAGAGTAAACAAAGTGTGCTATCATATTTATGGGATAAATATTGCGCTACCCTGGCGATTGCTGGGGCACTTCGGTTTACTCCGCTGACCATGCTCCTATTATACAGTTTACTCTGTTATCCGTCAAGGGGAAATGCGCAACTTTGTTAACTTTATAGGCTTGCACAAATAAGGGGCGTGTTAACTGTGTTTTATGACAATTATTTGAGGCTTTGTAACTCTGTGCGCAAAACGCCAAGTGCTGTTGCATTGGAAATTGGGCTGACAAAGCCATCTGTTTCCAGATGGAAGTCAGGGTCTATGCCAACCGATGCAACGCTTCAAAAGGTCGCCGATTACTTCGGCATCACCGTTGACGAGCTTTTGGGTAAAGAAAAACAGCCCACCGAAGGTGAGCTGCATCCTGCCAATAAAAAACTTATGGAGCTTTCCCGGACTCTTTCGCCGGAGGAAGCCGAGAAAGTATATAAGGCCATTTCGCTGCTATTAGAGAAATAGCTCTTTCGCATTGTTCAGGTGTCATTTGTAAAATAAGCTGCTCTAACGCCGTGTTCCAATCCATTGGTGTTCCTCCTCTTTTGTCAATTATTGTCGAATAAAAATCCTTCCAAATTCAGTAGGTATTTGGTACAATTCAATTGTAACAAATTGCATTGCCAATATGTACTGACAAATGTTGCGGTTTTGGCGTCAAATTTGTCATGTTTTCCTGACAAAAGTGCCCGGTAACAAAAAACAGGAGATGAGTTTGTGAATTCAGACGAAGAAAGGAATTGGGAAAACTTTTTATTGGAGGTAGCCACAAAACGGCAGGAGCAGGGAATGACACACAAGGATTTGGCCGACAATGCCGGGACAGTTGAGAGGACGATCTCCCGGTTGCTTTCGGAGCCGACAAAAAATCCAAGCCTTTTTCTCGTTGCTTCCGTCTGCCAAGCGCTGCACATATCTCTCGACAAGCATTTCGTGAAGGAAGTCTATAACAAAACAGACAGCCAGAACAGCGAAGAAATGATCGAGATGCTGAAAGAGCAGGTGCGCCAGCGCCGGAGGCTCTCCAAAACGCTTTTCGCAGTTATTTTTGCCCTGCTGGCGATGATGATTTTATACCTCGTCCTAATCGATGCAAATAACCTTAACTACGGTTTAATTCGGGATTAAGAACAGATGTTCTTTCCAAATATAATCGTACACCGTAAAGTGTACAATAATCAGTACTGGAGGAGACGACTATGGAGAAAATGGAGAAAACAACACCAGAGATCAAGCCAAAGAAGAAAAAAACGATGGTAACAGCAATAATCCTAATTGTTATCATAATTGCAATCATCGGAGCGCTTGCCGGTGGAGAAAAGGATAAAGACAAACAGGACAATCAGCAAAATCAGCAGCAACAGCAAGAGGAGCAAAACACGGAAGTGGATATGTCCGTAGTCGCTTCGGCCATAAAAACTGTGCTTGATAAAAATGCGGAGGGCACAGGGATTGAGTACTCTTTAGAATACGATGACACCGGTCTTGTTATAGCAGCAAAAGCGTCAGGAGTAGCTGCAGAAGTGGCGCAAGCAAAAGCGGACGGATACGACGATACATACGAGCCATGGGTAACAATGCGTGAAAGCATGGTTAAACTGTGCAATTCGATATCTGATGCTGTTGATACGCTTGGCGCAAAGGATAAATATGTAACAGTCACAGTGGTCAACGATGCCAATGAGGACAACACCCTCTTGACGATTATGAACGGCGTGGTTGTATACGATGTAATGGCAGAAAAATAAAAAAACACCGCCCCCGGAAACGAGGGCGGTTAATTGCAGGAGGATAACATGAAAGAGAGAACAAATACTGCAAAATGGTTGGAAAGGCAAGGTCGCTGGCAAATAGCCGTGCAAAAGGACGGCGTGAGAAAAACATTTACCAGCAGCAGGCCCGGACGGGAAGGGCAGCGGGAAGCAAATCGCAAGGCTGATGAATGGTTGTCATCTGGCATCAGTGGAACCAAGCTGCGCCTGTCAGAGCTGCACGAAAGCTATATGGAGCAGCTGAAAACGCATACAACAATAAGTAACTGGCGTCCAGTCGACGCACGGTGGCGGAAGTGGATAGACCCGCAGATCGGGCACATGAAAGCATCTGCACTTTCAGACGCCGTGCTGCAGCGCGTGGTTGACCATGCGTATCAAGAGGGGCAGCTATCCAAAAAGACCCTCAACAACATAAAAGCAGATCTTACCTCTTTCTGCAAATATCTCCGCAAAGCGAAAGTGAGCAATTACACTCCGGAGGATATAGCTATCCCCAAAAGCGCGAGGGCAAGCAGGAAGAACATCTTGCAGCCGGAGCATGTCATTAAACTTTTTGCCGAAGATACGACAACGCTTTATAATAAGCGCATAGTCGACCCGTTGGTGAATGCTTACCGCCTTGAAGTCCTTACCGGTCTGCGCCCCGGAGAGCTGCGCGGCTTGATGCGCAATGATATTGATTTAGAAACGGGGAAAATCATCGTCAGACGCTCCATAAACGAATACGACGAAATCACTACAGGCAAAAACGAAAACGCTGTACGCGCCGTTTTCGTCGGCGAGATGGGCAAGGAGGTTTTGAAGAACCAGCTCGCCCAATCAAACGGGCTGTATCTCTTTGATGTAAAGAGGGGAGAGCACTACCGCAGAAGCTGGAAAAGGTATTGTGAAGCAAATGATATCCCACAGACAACGCCTTATGAGCTGCGGCACACATTTGTCTCAATGGCACAAGCGCTGCCGGAGGGTTGGGTAAAGCAGCTGGTCGGGCATTCCAAGAGCATGGATACATTCGGGGTTTACGGGCACGCTGTTGCCGGAATGGAAAAGCAGATAACAAGCGCTCTTGATGATGTTTTCGGCGGTATTTTGGCTACGCAGGAATAAAAGTGAGTTATTTTGTGAGTTACAAGGAAAAAGAAAAAGCCCAGTTTTCGCTTGAAACTGGGCTTTTCTTGTGGCGGAGATGGAGGGATTTGAACCCTCGCGGCACTTTCGCACCCTACTCCCTTAGCAGGGGAGCCCCTTCACCACTTGGGTACATCTCCAAGGGCTACGAATTACTGTCGGAGGTGTTGGCGGAGAGGATGGGATTCGAACCCATGGCTCTGATGAGTCACCGGTTTTCAAGACCGGCTCCTTAAACCGCTCGGACACCTCTCCACGGCTTTATATCGTACTCCAGTATATTATCATATCGGGAGGGGGTTCGTCAAGCGGAAATTGGATTATTTTTGCGCGGCGGGGGTAAGGGCGGCGCCGGGGTAGTAGTGCAGCAGAATCTCCTGATAGTTTTTGCCGTGCTGTGCCAGGTACTGTGCCCCGGCCTGAGAGAGCCCCACCCCGTGTCCGTAGCCCAGCACATCAAAGGTGAAAAGCTCGTTTTTGTATTCCACGGTGAAGGCGGCGCTGCGCAGCCCCAGCAGGGTGCGCAGCTGCTGGCCGGTCAGCACGCGGTCGCCGGCCTGCACCGCCGTGACATACCCGGCTTCGCTGCGGGTGAGGACCTTGAGCCATTCTTCCGGCTTTTGTCCGGTGAGGATGGACTGGGCGGTCAGCTTTTTGCGCAGCTCGGCGGCGGTGATGGTGACAGTGCTGCGGTACCCGGCGGCTTCTTTATCCCAGTGGCTATCGGCGGGGGTGAGGTAGGGAAGGGGACCCTCCCACACATTTCCGGCGTCTTCGGTGGTTTTTCCGGCGCTGATGGCAAAATACGCCGCCACGATGGGCTGGCCTTCGTAGGTGATGAGGTATCGCATGGCTTTTTCGGCGGCCTTGGTGATTTTTTTACGGTAGGCTTTGTAGTGATCGCCCCACATGGCTTTCATGGTGTCATCGGTGATATAGCCCAGCCGCTTGGAGGGATCGGCTGAAAAATCGGCGCCGTTCAGCTCCTCCGGGGGATCGGCCCGGCGGAGTGCCGCCAGGTAGTGGGCATTGGTGTAGGCGGCCATGCCCTGCGCGATGAGGGCATCTTCTTCGTAGGAGGCGGGCATTTCTGCCGCGATGGCCCCAGCCACATAGTCTGCCGCGGGGATTTCCGCCACCTGGCCGGTGGTTTCATCCAGGATGCGGAAGGAGGGGAGAACGGAGAAGGTATCGGCTGGTGGCTCTTCCGGTTCTTCGCGGTCGGTGCCGGGGAGGATATTGCTTTGCTGCGGTGTTGGATCGGATGTGGTTCCGCCGGGCAGACCGGTGCCCAGCGGGGTGCCGCTCCAGGCCAGTACCAGCAGCGGCAGCGCCAGCATAGCGGCGGCAGCGCCGCCCAGCAGTCCCCAATCGGCTTTCATAGGCTTTTCCTCCATGGCTGGAATGTGCGGGGCAGAATCCCTGACAGGCCGCGCCCCGCGAAGCGGTGCCCCAACAGGGGGTACCGCTTCCTCCGCCCCATAGGGGCGGGCCGCCCGTGCGGGGGCGCGGCGCCGGGATGCTGCACCGGCTGGGGGATGTTTGTCCCCACTACCGGCATGATATGCTGCGAGGGTGTAAAAAATGCAGCGGGGTGATCGCTC
>ERZ1107006.473-NODE-473-length-40576-cov-5.550603_pt1 | contig 40576 bp, 28 predicted proteins | sample MGYA00403696_ERZ1107006 | MGnify/ENA primary metagenome ERZ1107006 (study PRJEB35170, sample SAMEA104062441) | human gut metagenome | biome: human gut; feature: human-associated habitat; material: faeces | place: Denmark | collected 2012-08-13 ...
CCCACTTTCGAAAAATAAATTTTTTGTTGTTTTTGAAAGTGGCATCTTGCATATACTATTTATAGACAGTATAATAAAAATATCAAAGCAGTTTCAAGAAATGAATTTTTTTCAACTTTTGAAAGTGGGTGACTATATGAAAACAATCACAAGAACAAAATATCTCGACAGGATCATTGAGTTGAACGGTACTCCCGACATCAAGATTATCACAGGTATTCGTCGATCTGGCAAATCCAAGCTGATGCAGGCATATATTGAGTACCTGAAAATCCATTTTGAAAATATCAATATCATCTTCATTGACTTCATGGATTTGGCGTATGAAGAAATCAGGGAATACCATGCCTTACACGCCTATGTGGAAGAACATTATCAGGCAGGAAAAACAAACTATCTGTTTGTAGATGAGGTTCAGATGTGTCCCAAGTTTGAGTTGGCAATCAATAGCCTGTATTCTAAAGGAAAATACGACATCTATGTAACCGGCTCCAACGCATTTCTGTTGAGTGCGGATTTGGCAACGTTGTTTACCGGACGATATATTGAAATTCATGTGTTTCCTTTCAGCTTCCAGGAGTATTGCCAATATTACGATGATGTCAGTGATAAAGATAAACTCTTTGATGATTACTCCGTCAAAGGCGGTTTAGCAGGTTCCTATGCTTATAGAACTGAAAAAGACAGAACAAACTATATAAAGGAAGTCTACGAAACCATTGTTACAAGGGACTTAGTACAGAAATATGCTCTGCCGAACACTTTGGTTTTGCAGCGTCTGAGCGAGTTCTTGATGGACAATATCAGCAATCTGACTTCGCCTAATAAGGTCAGTCAGCTGCTGACAGCAAATGAGAGCCCAACCAATCATGTGACCGTAGGCAGGTACATCAAGTATTTGTGTAATGCCTTTGTGTTTTATGATATTAAGAGATACGATATTCGTGGCAGGAAATATCTCGAAAGTTCTGAGAAATTTTATCTGTGTGACAGCGGTATTCGATACGCAATTCTGGGAAGCAGAAATATGGACTATGGCAGAGTTTATGAGAATATCGTTTGCATCGAACTTCTTCGACGTGGATACGATGTCTATGTCGGCAAACTCTATAAAAAGGAAATTGACTTTGTTGCTCAGAGGGGCAGCGAAAAAATTTATATTCAAGTAAGTGATAACATTTCCGGGCAGGAGACATTTGAGAGAGAATGTTCCCCTCTGCTTCAGATCCGAGATGCCTATCCGAAAATGATCATTGCCAGAACCAGGCATCCGAAATATAGCTATGAAGGAATTGAAGTTCACGATATAGCTGATTGGCTGTTACAGGAGTAAAAAAGCCTATGATATGGGATATTCTATTAATACTAATCAGCACACGCCATTTGCAAGTATTGAAAATGAGAAACGAATCGTTGAAATTTGTGATTCGCTGTCCATAGGTGCGGCAATTGAAAATATGATTCTGACAGCAACGGGATATGGATTGGGCACCTTATGGATTGCCAATACTTGTTTTGCCTATAATGAGCTGATGGATTTTATCGGAACAGACAGCCAGTTGACAGGAATTGTTGCGGTTGGCTTTGCCGATGAATCTCCTGCTAAAAGACCAAGAAAGCCCTTAGAAGAAATCGTTGAGTACAGATAGGTAAAACCGGTATTTAAGAAGGATACGGACTTATGAAAATACATATTATTGGTTGCAGTGGTTCTGGAAAAACTTATTTAGCAAATGCGCTTTCAAAGAAGTATAATATTTTTCATTTTGACTTAGACGATATTCAATGGGATAACAACGCTAAAGAATATGGCAAAAAGAGAACGCTTGATGAACGAAATTCGTTATTACAAGAAATATTATATAATAATGATGAATGGATAATCGAGGGTGTATATTATGCTTGGGTACATCAATGTTTTGATGAAGCTGACAAAATCTATGTTTTAGATATGCCTGGTTATTTATATAAAAGTAGAATTATTATGCGCTCTATAAAAAGAAAATTGGGAATACTAAAAGGGAAAAAAGAAACTTTGAAATCGGTCTATAACCTTTTGAAATGGACTGAAACTTTTCAGAATAAAAATCTGAAAGAAATAAGAAGCATTTTAGATAGATATGACAATAAAGTTATATGGTTATCGAGAAAAAAGGATGTAGAGAAAATAATAAAAGCGGTATGCTTGACATGACCGTTTGTGATGCAATTTGCGTTATGGAACTCACGATTATGGAATGAGTGCCTATATTGGGTTCTGCCGCTCGTAACATGGATTGACGGATTTTCACAACCTGGATATTGCATGCTGCACAGTCTTGGACAAATAAAAAATAGAACTGATTTGTTTTCAGGATTTTGGGAGCGGCCGGTCCTTAGAAAGCAGACATTGCGATTTCAAAAGACAATGTAATTGGATTTTGAAATCACGATGGATGCTTTCTTAGTACCGCTGCCAGCGACAACAAGCGGAAGCGCTCCTGAAAACAAACAGTTCTATTTTTTATATTTCTATACACTTTGTTGGCATGCAATTAACATAACCTGCGAAAATCCGTAACACCACCCACAAGCGGCAGTTCATAACCTAAACTCCGGGTTATTCATATCTCAATGCATCGATTACTTCCATCTTGGCTGCTTTGTTTGCAGGATAGTATCCGAAGAATACTCCTGTCAGCATGGAGAAGAATAAGGAAAGTACAATAGCGGATAAAGATGGCCGTACCGACATAATAATGTAGCTTGAATATTCAGAATACATATTTTGGATCACAAACTCCGCTGCTTTGCCTAATACAAATCCATTAAACACCCCGATCAATATCCCGATCATTCCACCAAAGATACAGAGTACGATCGCTTCTATGACAAACTGCATACGGATGGTGCTCCTCTTCGCTCCAAGTGCCATCCGGACACCGATCTCCCTTGTACGCTCGGTAATAGACACAAGCATGATGTTCATGACACCGACACCGCCTACGATCAATGAGATCAATGCAATGCCGGACACTGCGATCGTGATCACATTAATGACGGTATTGATCATTCCCATATCAGACGCCATATTATAGGTAGTAACATGGAAATTTTTATTGTTTGCATATTTCTCTTCAAAAAAGTTTGTAACATCTGTCGTTGCCTGATCGATATCTGCCAGGGAATTGACCATCAGGTTAAAGTTTGTGTAACCGGACTGATCCTTTCCCATCAGCTTAAAACAGGTCTGGATTGGAATAAACATTGTAGTAGAACGGTCTTTTTCCGGGACGCTGGTGTCCACCTTGCCAAAAAGTGCTGCATTATATTCGTATATGCCTACAATTGTAAAATTATATAGATTTCCATCGCTGCCTGCATAAGTGATCTGTTCTCCTATTGGATTCTCATCTCCAAAATACTGCTTTGCCATGGTATCTGCCACAATGCAGACGTTCTTCTTTGTTTTGTTATCCTGTTTTGTAAGGTTTCTTCCGGCATACATCTTTAATTTCATATAATCAATATACTCGGAAGTAGTCCCCTGAACAGATACATTGGCATAAGTATTTTTATCCTGCCGGATCTGTCCGTTTCCAAGAAATTCAGAAGCTGCTATTCCATCAAATTCATCCGGATATTTTTCCACCAGTTCATCGATCATCTCCTGTGTCACAAAGTCCGATGTTTTCATTTCCGGGTATTCCCAGGTATCCCAGTCTGCATCATCTTCCGGATATCTTGCATCCACATATGCCTGAACCGTATTGCCACCCAGTGAATTTAAGGTGGATGTCAAAGTAGTCTGAATGGAATTACCGATCGTCGTGATCGTGATGACTGCACTGATACCGATGATAATTCCTAACATGGTCAGAATCGAACGCATTTTATTGCTGAAAATGCTGGTGATCGCCTCTTTTATATTTTCCAAAAACATCAGCCTTCACCTCCATTATCTGACACGATATTACCATCTAAGATCGTAACGATCCGTTTTGTCTCCGCCGCAAGTTCCTGTGAGTGTGTGATCAAAACGATGGTTTTTCCCTGCTCCTCATGCAGCTTATGAAAAAGATCCATGACCATATGTCCAGTCTTGGAATCCAACGCTCCGGTCGGCTCATCCGCTAAGATGATTGCCGGATCATTGATCATTGCGCGTGCGATCGCCACCCGCTGTTTCTGTCCGCCGGAAAGCTCGTTTGGTTTATGAAAAGCCCGTTCCTCCATGCCAACCATTTTTAACATTTCCATGGCACGTTCTTTTTGATTTTTTTCCTTCTCAGTACTATATAACAGCGGAACCATGACATTTTTTAATGCATTTGCCTTCGGAAGAAGGTTAAAATTCTGGAAAACAAAACCGATTCTTTTGTTCCGGATCGCACTTCGCATGGAATCATCCATTTTATTTACATCTTTTCCCTCCAGAAAGTAAGTTCCCTCAGTCTGACGGTCCAGGACACCGATAATATTCATCAATGTACTTTTTCCGGAACCGGACTCACCGACGATGGAGACAAATTCTCCCTGATCGACTGACAGGCTGATCCCATTTAAAATCTGCAGTTCATTCGGCTTTCCTATGTAATAACGTTTTATAATATTCTCCATACGGATTACTGGTTCACTCACGATCATTCTGCCTCCGTACTCATCATGCCTTCTGTGTCAAGTGCCTGATTGGAATATATCTGTTCCGGAGTAAACACCTGACCTTCGGTGACAGAAAATGTATTATCGTAGATCAGCTGGTCGCCCTCTTTCAGATCGCCGCCTGTCACTTCTGTATAATAGTCTACCTCTTCACCGACTTTGATATTTTTCCGGACTGCGGTCGCTGTTCCATCTTCATTTGCTTCCGCTACCAGAACATAGGAATCTCCGTTGTCGTCCTGCCGGATCAGATCATATGGAACTGCAAGCTGTGTACCTCTGTCTTTGATCACAATTTTGGCTTTTGCACTCATTCCAACCAGAAGTTCTGTGTTGTCGATCGTGATCTCAGCAGAATAACCGCTTGAGGTATTGGTATCTGTACCGTTTGTGTTGGTGGACTGATTTTTTACTCTGACCACACGTGTTACCGTACCTTTGATCTCTTCATCCCCCGTTGCATCCGTTGAAACGGTTGCAGGCATTCCTTCCTGGATCTTTAAGATGTCAGCTTCCTCAACATTTACGACTACTTTTAAGGAAGATGTATCCACGATTGTGATCATGGTTGTTCCTGCTGTGTTTTTATCTCCGACTGATACATTGACGGCTGTGACAACTCCACTGATCGGTGCAGAAAGTGTACAGTCTGCAAGCTGCTTCTGTAACTGCTCCAGCTGGTCTTTTGACTCTGTGGTCGTGCTTGCCTGGTATTTTTGCATGTCAACGGTATTCTGGGCAGATGCAACGCTTCTGTCTGTGTTTTTTAGCACAGATGCATAATTGTCGTTTGCGGAATCCAATGCATTTTGTGCTGTCTCCAAAGATGATTTAAAAACATCTAATTTTCCATCATACTCAGAAGTATCTTTGTAGTTGTTTTTCAGATAATAAATATAATCCTCACACTCTGATACCTTTTTCTTATATTTATCAACATCAGCCTGTGCTTTATCGATCGTCTTCTGTGCTGCATCCAGTGCATCCTGCTGATCCTGTTTGTTCTGGGTAAGACTGTTCTGCTTCTGTGCCTCATCGTTTGCTGCAACAGCATTCGCATTATTAATATTTGTCTTTAACTCTGCAATCTGTTTTTCAATATCCTTCTGATCCAATGTCACAAGCGGATCACCCTCTTTTACAATGTCACCCACCTGAACGTTCACGGCTGTGATCTCTGCTGCTGCAAGGGACATGACATTTGTCTTGCTCTGTCCTGCGATCGTTCCCTTCAAAGAAACTGAATCGGATAAATCCCTTTTCTCTACCGGTTCTACCTCAACCATATTCGCTGCTGTCTCAATCTGTGAAGTCATATTTTTAACAGCGCTGCCGATCAATACAATTACAATAGCTGCAATCACTAAAACGATCAGCCATACTTTCTTCTTTTTCTTTGGTACTTCAGCCACTTCTGCCTTTTTTTCTTTTTTATGAAAAAAATGCTTTTTTTCCTTTACATTGTTGTCTTCCATGCTTACATAATCTCCTTTTTTTCCTTGTCTTTTTTGACTTATGGCAAATTGTACCATATTTTTTTCAGAAAAAAAGTGCTTTAAGGCAATCTTAATATTTCTTACTGAAATCCTTAGGATTTGTTAAGTGTCCTTTCAGTTTATCCATATATTTTCCTGCCTCCAAAAGTTTCGTGTCATTGCATTCTCTGCTCCTTAAAATACGTCATCATCTCATGTGTCAGACTTAACTTCTCCTTATCCTCCGGGATATCATGATAATCCACCCACTCTGCCACGGAGAGTTCTTCCTCGTCTAAGCGGATCTCCCCCTCCTCTGCAAGTTCACAGAAATAGCCGAGCAGAAGATTGCTGTCAAAACCCCACGGCTGGCTCTTATAGTAACGGATATTCTTCACGGTAAGTCCGACTTCCTCCATGACTTCTCTTTTGACCGTCTCCTCTGCCGTCTCACCGATCTCGGTAAATCCGGCGATAAGCGCATACCTTTTGTACTCTCGTCCCGCGTATTTTGTCATGAGGATTTTATCGCCGTGCGTGACTCCCACGATGACTGCCGGTGCGATCTTCGGAAACACCATGTTCGCGCAGCACGGACACTGCAGCATCCGCTGCATTTCGCTGTGAACCAGTTTTTTCCCACATCTGCCGCAGAACTGATTGTCACGATACCACACAAATAAATGCCATGCAGTAGCAGCTGCGAGGACACGTTCCTTCGGCTGCATTGGACGGACATCAAACATCTTATAAAAACGAAACTCGCCAATCTTGGTATCCGCTCCTATTTCAGTCAGAAAGTATTCTTCCTCCCCTATAGAAAAAAGATAAATACAAGACGGCACTTCTCTTCCCAGTATATTTTCGTTGTAATCCTTCCACTGCTCATAAGTCAAAAACTGCAATTCTCCATTATATTCCAGATATACCGTTCGCTCTCCAAAACCAAACATCCTGCTGCCTGCATGCGGTACTTTCTTTTTATATGAATTATCCAATTGCATTGGTGCAATATCCTGTATCATTTCCTTAGATTCCTTTCATTTTGAAGCTTTTCCTATTGTAAAACATTTTGATTTTTTGTACAATAAGATTATATTGTTGTAAAAAAAAGAGGCTGCCGGATCATGGCTGCTTCCAAGGGGTTTTTATCATGTATCACAATAAAAAAATCGGGATTTTTATCTCCCACATTATGGGATTTTACCAGAAGAATGTATGTCAGGGTATTATTGACAAAGCTCTGGAATACGGTTACACTGCTGAGATTTTTGCTTCTATGGATGGGGAGAATCTCGGGGACTACAGTCTGGGAGAGGAAAGCATTCTGACATTGCCGAATTTTGATGATTTAAGCGGTGTTATTTTTGCGTCTGAAACTTATCCAAACGAACAGTTAAAGGATCAGATCTATTCCCTGCTGAAAGAAAAATGTCACTGTCCTATCATAGAGATTGCTGTTTATAAGCAGCAGTTTCCTTCGGTTTCCTTAGAAAATAACCATCCTTTTTTTGATATTACAGAACATCTCATCACAGAACATCACTACAAAAATATCTGTTATTTTGGATGTGCCGATGAGAGTTTCTTTTCGGATGCCAGAGAAAAGTTTTACCGGGACGCATTAAAAAAACATGGCATTGCACCACACGCACATTCCATCTATACCGGAACCTACACTGCGCAGTCCGCTGCTGAAGCACTCCGCTTCTTTGAAGAAAATGAAACAAAACCGGATGCGGTTGTCTGTTACAATGATAAACTGGCACTTTTATTAATGACTGCTGCCATCTCTGCCGGTTATCATATTCCAGAGGACCTTGCGATCACCGGCTGTGACCACAGTGAAGAAGGACAGAATCTCACACCTTCTCTCACGACCGTCTCTTTCCCTGTCTATGAACTTGGGGAAGCTTCCGTAGAAAAACTGATGAAATTAATCCATGAGGAAAATGTTCCTGCCATCACTGTGGTACATGCACAGATGGTTCTGGAAAATTCCTGTGGATGCAGTCTTACAAAAGAGACTCCTGCTATTTACTTTGAGCAGAAACTGACCAGTCAGATTGCTTCTCTGGAGTCTTCTATTTTAAGTTCCATGAAAATGTCTGCTGAATTCCAAAATATTGCCGACATAGATGAAGCGATGGATCTGTTGGAGAATTACGTTCATTCTATTCCAAACTGTTCCGAATTTTATCTGTGTCTGTACGCCAACTGGGACAGCGTTTCCCAGCACATACTGGAATTAACGGAAAATGAAATGGATTTTGAGCCAAGTCAGGATGAGATTATTTTAAAATTAAGTCTGCGGGATGGCAAAAGACTGCCGGAATGCAGTTTTACCAAGCGTTCCCTCCTGCCGGAACATATCTACAGACAGTCAGATTCTGCCTACCTTTATTTTCCGCTGTTCTTCAAGAATAAGACTTTTGGCTATATTGCCTTAGCTTACGAGAACAACCGCATTGACTATCACTTCCAGCTCGTGCACTGGTTCATGAATATCAACCAGTTATTAAAACGTTTGAGTGACGCAAAACGTACTTCCATCCTCGTCTCTCACTTGGAGGACATTTACACCAAGGATGCGCTGACCGGACTTTATAACAAACACGGCTATCTGCACCGTGAAACGCTGTTACTTCAGGAAGCTGCAGAAAACCAAAGTACTGTGACCTGTTTTCTGTTTGATTTAAACCGCCTGAAATATATCAATGACCACTATGGTCATAATGAGGGGGATTTTGCGATTCAGGTCATCGGACATGCCCTATCCAGTGTCACCCGTTCCACCGATATCTGCGCAAGATTCAGTAGCGATGAATTTTATCTGCTGACAATGGATTACACAAAAGAAGATGCCGATGAACTCCTCACCCGCGTCTATAAGTACTTAGATAATTATAATAAAATAAGCCACAAGGAATATAAGATCTCTGCCAGCGGCGGCTATGCCCAGTCCACACCGGGTGCATCCCTTTCCAAAGAAGATGTCAAAGCTTTATTTTCCAAGGCAGATGAACATATGTACCAGCAAAAACAGATTTTTCATCAGGATTTGGATAAATAAGCATTGTGACGGTATTCTGTCGGAGATACTCCACAGGTTGCTTTAAAAATTTTCATAAAATGCTTTTCATTGTCATACCCGACTGCCTGACTGATCTCGATAATCTTCATATCGGTTTCGGTCAGGAGTTTTTTTGCCTCTCTCATGCGGATTTCCTTGAGATAATTCACAAAATTGCTTCCGGTATACTGCTTGAATGAGTAGGAAAACAGGGAGTAATTCATGGAAATATAATTGGAGACAACCGCCATATTCAGATCCTTTGCATAATTTTCTTCTATATAATCCACAGCCATTTTGATTTTCTGTACATTCTTGTTCTGGTCATAGCTGCTATTGATCTTCTCATGAAGCTGCAACACAAATTCCATTACCTTGTCCTCGTAGGAATCGATACAATTTTCACTCCAGATTTCTTTGCATTCCAATAAAAGTTCTCCCTCTGTCTCTAAAGCATTCTGATAGGTTTTCTCTACCTCCGTAAAGAAATCTTTCATACAGCTCTCAAAAACAGCCTCATCAATTCTTCCATTTTTCACTTCATAAAAGAACTGATGAAAACTCTTTTCCAGATCGTCTGTATGATCTGTTCCGATCAACTGGACGCGTTGGATTCTGGCTGCCTCCTCTGTCAACTTAGCGGCCTCCGTGATAAGACCTTCCGGTATCTTTTCCTGAAATACACCGTACTGCGCTTCCACTTTATTGCGGACAAATGCTTTCTTTCGCATCATGACAGACTCCGCATATGCCTGACGGATGCTCTCTAAGCCACAATGCGCCGCACTGATTCCAATGTAACCATCCTGCAATTCGTTTTTCAATAAGAGGGAAAGGTTCTCTGCCGGAACAATAAAAATATCATTGTCATTCATATTTTTCATGAAAATATAATTATCGTCGGACAGTTCTCCTCTCTTGACCTGATTCTGGCAGCACACATAATAATTTCCGGTATAAAAATGATCTGCATACTGACTTTCGATTGTGCGCTGTTCCTCCCCGGAAATCTCATCGGAAAGCATCAGGTGCCGCATCTGCTGATAACCAATTTTCTGATTGTTCTCCTCTTTCTCTTTCCGGCTCTCAATCTCTGCATTGAGTTTTTTTAAGATTTCGGTGATTTTTTCACGCTCAATCGGTTTTAAAATATACTCCCGCACCCCGTTTCTTAACATTTCCACCGCATAGGCAAAATCATCATAACCACTGATTGCCACGGTAAGTGGAATATGTTCGAGGCTCTGCATTTTCTGTACCAGTTCGATGCCATCCATCTTCGGCATACGGATGTCCGTAAACATCACATCAATCTCCTGCTCTTTCAGAATTTCAAGCGCAGTCTCTCCATTGTTGCACTCCATAATGGTCTCGATTGGCACACCACTTCGCATAATCATTGTTTTGATTCCCTGACGGATCATTTTCTCATCTTCAACGATCAAAACTGTTTTCATTATCTTCCTTACCCTCTTCTAATCCTGTATCTCTCTTCTGTCACAGTCCCCTGTGCCTTTATTTTTCACTTATGCTCCGGGTCATTTTCCTCTGACTGTCTATGCGTGATTGGAATCCGGACCATAATTTTTGTATAACACCCCAATTTGGATGCGATCTCGATTTCATACTGATCTCCAAATGCAATATGGATACGGTCCTGTACATTTTTCAGACCAATTCCATTGCCGGAGCCTCCGTTGGAATCAATTTTTCCTGCAATCTTTAACCGAAGCTTCTCCACTTCTTCTTCTGACATACCTTTTCCGGCATCTGTGATCTCGATCACACAGTCATCTCCGTCTAAAATGCCCTTGATATAGATATTTGTGTCCTCTGCCATCTGTTCGATTCCATGATAAATGGCATTCTCGACGATCGGCTGCAGGGACATCTTCGGAATCTCCTGTTTTAATACCAGTTCCGGCAGGTTTAACGACAGATAAATCTCATAATCAAACCGCAGATTGATCAGAGCCATGTAGTTTTTAATGTACTCTAACTCCTGCTCCACAAGCACATTTCCTGATACCCACTTCATACTGTAACGCAGCAGTTTCCCCAATGCGGTCACCGCATCAGAAATGGCGTATTCTTCATCAATCTCTGCCATCATCTTAATCGATTCTAACACATTATAAATAAAATGTGCATTGATCTGATTCTGCAAAGCCCGGATCTCAGAATTTTTTGCTAACATCTCACGGTTTAAATTATCTTCCATCAGCTCCTTGATACGTTCCAACATCTTATTGATCTGCGTTCCGAGTTCGCCCATCTCATCTTTGCCACAGTTTTCGATCACGACATCAAGATCACCCTTCTGTACTTTTCGAATGGACTTTAAGATCTCATAAAACTGCTTTAACAGATGCTGCACAATACGGTTGATAAAGAACGCCAGCAATATGATAAATGCCAGCATGACAGCCACAAACACATCACGCATAAAATATACATTATGAACATTTTTTGTGATATCCTTCACACAGATCAGTGTACCGGAGAGTTCGCGCACCTGCATATAAGAGATTAAAAGATTTTTTCCATCCAATTTTTTATAAATGGTCTGTATCTTGTCCTCTGTGGGACGCTGTTTTAAAATATCGTCAAGCAGCGCTGAAGATTCTGTCTGCTCTTTCTGTCCAAAATAGGTTACTCCCTCATCCGAATAAAAGAAACTCCACTCATCCTCAATTCCCTCGTACAGGCTTGGAAACATATTCTCCATCGTCATGGCAGACTCGATCACACCAACTTTTCCATTGGCACTGTCAATAATCGGTGTGACAAGTGAAATAATCTTCCGATTCTGGTTCATCGTATAGGAATTGAAAATATTATCTGTGTAATCAAAATTCCAGCCGACATATTTATCCTGCTTGGACCACTCCTGTTTTTTCATACGGGATGCATTGTATAAAATGGGCATCATCTCCTGCACACTGTCATTCACCGCATAGACACGGACACCATACAGCAATGGGTTATTGTTAACTAACCGTTCCAACGCCGACACTTCGTTATTTTTAAAATCCAGCCAGTCGGCCGTAGAGATTTCTCCCCCAATCGCAGATGCATTCAACATTTGAAGCAGGGAATCATCACTTAAGAAAAACTGTGTGGACATATTGATAGAATCAATCTTTGTCTTGATTCCATCCTCATTCCGCTGCATTGTATATTCCATGTAATCCATGTTCTCCTGCACCGCATTCTGCTCCATAACATAGAACAAAACCCCTGCTAACACCCCGATTGGAATCACCATAAACAGAATGATAATACTGGTAAATTTGATATTTAGCTTTGTATTTCGAAACAGCTCTCTTATTTTTTTCATTCGCTAATTCCCATTTTTTCCTTTGCTGCATTCATTAATACTGTTTTCTGTTTCAAAACTTCCTGATAGCCCATGGCATTCCTTTTTCCCACAAATTCTTCAAATATTTCATCAAACTGTGCTTCATTTGATGCGAGAAGAAGCTTTGGCAGTGTCTCACTCCAGAGTTTGGTACATTTTTCATCCATAGCTGCAATTTCAGGACTTGTCGACAAACTCACATCATACTGTCCATTGTAGACTGTATATTTGCATGCCCACACGAGTAACTGTTCAGTAGCAGGACCTGCCTTCTGCTCCCACTGAAGTTGCATGACATTATTCTGCAGCATCCAATAAGCATCATCTGCGCCGTATAACCTGTCGTAAGTCTCCCGGTCGGAATTTAAAATTTTGCTGACGTCCTCTTTTAATACCGGCTTACCATCCACGATATCGTAAGTAACCCCTTCCACACCGAGATAGATCAACATCTGTCCATGCTCACTCATCATATAGTCCATAAACGCTATGGCGCGTTCCGGATATTTACAATTTTTTGAGATCAGCGTCAATGTCCATCCATTCATATTGTTAGTCGGCAGTGTCGGATCATCCCCATTGGAATTTCTCGGTCCCTCAACCGCCATGTAAATGCTGTCCGGATCATTCTCATACAATGCTTTTTGCTGTGAGATCGTATCACTGTACTGATAGAGCATACAAAAATACCGACCTTTTGCCAGTTTTTCTTCCATCTGTATCCGTGTATCCACAAAGATATCATTGGCAAGCAGCCCTTCCTCCCCCAGTTCACGGAACATTTTTAACCATATAACATACTCTGGGTCTGTATATCTGTCATAATATTTCCCATCCTTTTCCCACGGAACCGCAAGAAAATTCATCAGATATTTGTCAAAGGAAACATTTCCCTGATTATCAAATACATGGGATCCCACCGGGATCAATTTTTCCCCATTCACCTCAGGAAACATCTCTGCCGCTTTCTCCACTGCTGCTTTAAATCCTTCCGGTGTTGTCATATCCGGACTTCCAATTGCCTCATAAATATCTTTACGTACCAGAAACGTCTGATTGGATATGATGTCATCATGCTCTTTCACCTGTTTTGGTGTAACCGTGGAACACGGATATCCATAAATATTGCCATCATCCATTGTATACCAGTTCACCACATCTGCATCTGTGACCTGCCAGAAATAGGCATCATAATCATCTGCAAGTTCATTTAATGCATAGACCATGTTCTCTTCGATCATCTGGTTCACCTGTGGCTCCCAATACCCTAATGTGATCAGATCAGGCAGAGAATCCGATGCGATCAGTGCATTTAATTTTTCTGTTTCATTCCCGATTGGTGTAATAAAATTAATATTTACTCCTGTCTCCTCTGTAATCTTTTGAGAGACTGCATTCTCTCCCCACGGTATTGCAAACCAGGAATAATTGACATACCAGTCTAACGTAACAGGTTCTCCGGCATATTTTTTCCATGCCGGTGTATCCTCATCACCCTGTGAGGTGTCCTCCACCTGAGATGTCTCCACAGCCTGTCCTTCTCTTTCCGCTCCGCAGCCCGTCAAAACATTTGTCATCCCGGCTGTCATGGTCACTGCCATGCCCCATGCGATCATTTTTCTGATTCTGTATGTAACCATAAAACTTCCCCTTTATTTCTGTTTCCAAGTATCTTTATCATACCATTTTCTTTCGTTTCCCGCAAACCCCGACAGAGCAAATTTCCTGTTTTCATGACATTTTCCGAGTTCTTTTTACTTTCTTTTTAAACACACAAAAGCGCTACCCCAATTTTTTGAGTAGCGTTTCTGTTTTTATCTATTTAGAGAAGAATATGGTAAGGAAACTATTTTATGTACTGTCATTATTCTTTTACAGCACCTGCAGAAATACTGCTGATGATGTATTTAGAGAAGAATGCAAATACGAGTAAAATCGGAATAACAGAAATTGCAACGGCGAGATAAATTGCGCCCTGGTTTGCAGTAATATCTGTTGATGCCCTTAAAGTTGCCATCATAACCGGTAATGTAAATTTCTCATTTTTATTTAAGATAATCATAGGTAACAGGTAAGCATTCCATCCACCGATGAATCCCATGATACTCATGGTTGCAATCCCAGGTGACATGATTGGGATTGCGATTCTGTGGAATGTATATAACTCGCTTGCTCCATCAATTCTGGCTGCCTCGATCAGTGAAGGTGGCATAACGGAAAGTACATACTGTCTTAAGAAAAATACGGTTCCCGGTGAAGCAATTGCCGGAATAATCAATGGGATATAAGAGTTTACCAGATGAAGTTTGGTACATAAGTTATAAAAACCGATCAGACCAAGCTGTCCAGGTATCATCATGAAAATTAAAATCGTCATGAATAATACTTTATTTCCCTTGAATTTGTACATTGCCAGTGCATAAGCTGTCATAGCGGAAAAGTATGCACAGAGTAATGTAGATGGAACTGCTACTTTCAAACTGTTCCACATACCTAAAAACAGGTTGAAGTATTTAAATACAGTAGCCCAGTTTTCTTTTAAATAAACACTCGGAATCAGAGTAAATGATTTCATAATCTCAGATCCGCTTCGTGTTGCGTTGACAATCATTAATAAAAATGGAAACATACACACTACACTAAGCAGGATTAGTAAGATATATAAAATTGTTTTTTTGATTTTATATCCAATGCCGTTCATAGTAATCCTCCTTATTTCGTCTTAGATGAAGCCCGTTTTTTTGCACGGCGTGCTGCTGCTTTCTCTTCATCCTGGTTAAACACTTTTAACTGTATAATGGAAACAGCTAAAATGATAAGGAATAATACATAGGCGATTGCGGATGCATAACCAGTCTGTGTTGTTCCTGTTGTAAATCCAAATTTATAGAGATACATTACCACGGTGTATACGGAGTTATAAGATGCCCCTGCCGGATTTGACATCAGATACGGCAGATCGAACATCTGTAATCCACCAATCAGTGATGTGATTGCTACATAAAGTAACATCGGTCTTAATAATGGTAATGTGATTTTTCCAAATACGGTCCATCTTCCGGCTCCGTCAATTGCTGCTGCCTCGAAATAATCTTTTGAGATTCCCTGCACACCAGCCATTAACATAATGAAGGAGTTACCAAACCACATCCAGGAACTGATCACTGCGATGGTCACACCTGCTGTTGCAGATGATCCAAGCCAGTCGACCGGAGTGTAATTTGCACCAAATAACCGATAGATGCTTGCAATAATCTGGTTGAACGTTCCATAACGCCAATCCAGTAATGTCTGAAATAAGAATGCAACAGATGTTGCTGCAATTAAGTTCGGTAAGTAATAAATAATACGGAAAATTCCAAGTCCTTTGATTTTGTATTTGATATCACTAAATACAATGGTAAGTAAAAATGCAAGTCCGAGCTGTAATACGATATTCACACCCCAGATCCTTACCGTGTTCCAAAGCGCTCTCCAGAAAAATTTGTCTGTGAATACACGCTTGTAGTTGTCAAACCAGACCCAGGATGTCACACCGACTCCTGCAATCTTGGCATTTGTAAAACTGAAATATAAGGTTCTTAATACCGGATAAACACTAAAAATACAAAATACAATAACAAATGGTAAAACGAAGAAGTATCCCACGTTATCATATTTTTTCAAACCATTTTTATTCTTTCCCATATTCTGCCATTCTCCTTCTTCATAACTATCTCAGAGGATAGCCATTCTTTTCCTGTACTCTTTTGTCTTTTCTTACAGTCTGCACATTCACTGTGCAGACTGTAAGAAAAATGATTTTGGAGATATTTTTATCTGTTTACTGTGATTTCAGGATATGTTGCTTCAATTGTATCGTAGAAGTCAGAGATTGCCTCATCCTTTGTCTTCTCACCAGTTTTAACAGAAGAGATTGCATTGCCCCATGCATCGCCGATACCTTTGTCGTATCTTGTTACTTTAGAAGTATCAATGTACTGTGCCTGATCTAACCAGAACTGGTATAATTTCTCACCACCGTAAATCTGGTTCTCATCATCTTTGTGTTTATCAAGAGCTGATTTCAAAGAAACTGTATCACCCTGTGAGTATTCAATCCACCAGTTAGCTGTATCTTCATTTAATGTACAGAATTTTACGAATTCCCAAGCTGTGTCTTTTCTTTCAGACTGAGAAGAAATACCGATATATGTACCACCGTCAAATCCTGCTGCTGGTCCAGAGCAAACGCCCCATAATCCAGATGTCTCGCCTACGTTATCTCTCATAGTAAGTACACCCCAGGAAGGAAGACCAAATGCGAATACAGTTGTTGTATCAAGTCCTTTTGTTGCCTCTGCGAACTGATCTGCATCCCAAACGTTAACGGAATCATCTGCATTAGACTGGATATCTGCTGTTAAGATAGGTACCTCGCCAGCCATAGCCTGATACCAAGGTGTTGACCACTGGCTTGCATATGCTGTTAAGTCATTCTGATATAAGTCAACGCAAAGATCCATGTAATCAATTCTGGACTGGTCAACATTTAATGTTCCATCTACTACCCATGCACTATCACCGGAGAATACGTTCATCTCTGCATCAGAAGAGAAGATTCTGTATCCAGCATCTTTTAATGTCTGAGCTGTCTCTAAGATAGTAGGATAATCTTTGAATAATTTTCCAACTTCGTCCGGATCATCTGTTCCGAATACTTCTTTTGCGATATCTCTTCTGTAGTAGATACCTGCTGGTGTGATCTGGTAAGAGATTGCTCTCTGGATACCATCGTCATCCTGTCCAACCTGCCATACATAATCAACGATCTGATCTGCATAATCCTGTGCATTGTATGGTGCCTGGTTTAAATCCTCGAAGAAACCTGCATCAAAGAAATCCTCTAACATCTTTGGCTCACCAACGATGATATCCGGTTCTTTTTCTCCTGCAAGTAATGCTGTCTGAACTTTTGTTGGGTAATCAGCTGGCTCGATAACCACTGTATCAACCTCTACACCAGTCTGTTCCTGGAATCTCTTACCAAAGTCGATCAAGTCGTTTGATAATGTCCATACAACTAACTTTTCATCGCTGGATGCATTTGCTGTGCTTCCCTTTGTCTCTGTTCCTGCTGCTGCATTATCGCTTGTGCTTGCTGTGTCGCCACATGCTGCCATGGATAATGTCATTGCACTTACGAGCAATACTGATACTACTTTTTTCCAATTCATATATAATCCTCCTTGTTTTACGAAGCAAAATCCGAACCCATTGGTGAGGAGAGGATTTTGCCTCCTTATTGTTCTGCAGAAAAGTGAATTTGCTTTCTGCTGTTACACAACACTTTGTTGTTTGTTGATAATTGAATTATAAGTTCAATCCCCTCTTGTAAAAATGCTTTAAATTTTAAAATGGTGTCTTTTTTTTAGGTGTCCTTTCTCCCATCAGCGCAGATTCTTTTTCTGTTTCTTCCCAGAACTTTTTGTTTTCGTAGTCCGTTGTGATAATTTTCATGCGATATTGTACTATGTGTGTCGTTCTTATCGAACATCAATCTCAATGGATGTCACAAGCCCCTCACGGACATCCACTGCTATTTTTTCTCCTGCAACGCCGCTGCCCACATTGGCAACGCTTCCATTCTGATAGATAAACTTCATGGAAGCAATCTCATAATGTCCCGGAATGTAGTCGGTGACATCTGCAAACTGATACGTTACCTTTGTCTTTCCAAACAGCATGGCAGATACTTTTCCATTTTCCGGAATCAGATATGCCGGTACCGCAGGCTGTGGCGTGAAATGCAGTTCTCCATTTTTCATGGATAAAATATGGCTGCCAAACATCATCTGTTTCCACATACTGATAAACTCGATGGTCGATCCACTTAAGCGTGCCACAAAACCTTTGCCGTGATATGCTTTGTTTGGATTTTTACTGCTTGCGATAAAGGATGAATTCTCATAAATACTTCTTCCATATACTTCCTTATCCAAAAATGGGATCGCAGCTTTGTGGAAATCCTCAAAAAATGCTTCATACATGCCATTTCGGATGAGTTCCAACAGATACTTATATTCCATATGAAGCCAGATGGACTCATTCTCCAGCCAGCCAGGTGTGAAGGCTCTCGCTCTTCCAAGTTCAAAGGATGCATTCTGCAAAGAAGCATTGACCTTATACATGGAAAGTTTTTCATCATAGAGATCACTGTGTCTCACCTGCTCATATAATTTTGCCTTTTTCTCTTTTCCGGTCTTTAATTTCAGATAACGAACCGGTCCTTCCAGGAAATATGGAACTTCACGAACCATAAATTTTAATGGCTTGTAGCCGTCTTTTACTTTCTCATACTCTAAAACTTCATAAGTAAAATAGGTCGGGCAGATACCATTTCCCAATATGCATGCTTTTTCAATTCCGCAGGTTACTGTTTCCAGAAAATCGTTTAAAATTTTTACAACTTTCTCTGTGGAAACAAGATTCTTCACACCGGATATTCCGGAGAATACTTTCTCTCGGTAAGCCTCTTTTGCATCGTTGATCTGATTCCAGAAGGAAAGGATCTCACCCTCTTTCTGAATCTCTTCCTTAGCTGCATAGCTCTGCTTTTTGCAGAAACCGATCGCATCTTTCTCACTTGCATTGATCAGATCAAGCTGCTGTAAGAAATCAGAAAATTCTTCAATCAGTTCCAGTTCTCCCGGATATCGTTTTAATGCCCCGATCGTGTATTCCAACATTCTGGCAAGCTCATAGGTCTCTGCCATGGAAGAACCAAACATGCCCGGCATACCATTTAACGCGTCATACCAGCCAGGTTTTCCACCTTCCATCTCCACACCCATACCGTAAGCGTCCAGCGCTGCAAATTTTGTGGTGCAGAGTAACACTAATTTTTCCAGCAGCGTCATCTTTAAAACTTTTCCGGACTGATTTGCTTCACGCACCAGTTTTTCTTCCGTATTTCTACGGCTCTTTTCATTCAATGCATAATATTGTCTCAGGCCATTTTCCGTCTCTTCATAGCGACTGTATCTCGGATTGATATTTACCCGTGAAAGGAACGTCGTATAAACTCTCTCATACAGTAATTCCTTCTCTTTTTCCGGGAATACTTCCAGATAATCTTCCACAAGATCCAGATTGTAAGTCCAGTGGTCGCTCCAGTAGCCTTCCAGGAAATTGCCGTTCACAAGTCCATCCGCCTGATCGAGCACCTGGAAAAACAGATTTTCGGTCTCTTTTTCGCCAAAATTCTCTTCGATTTTCCGATATAAGGAACCCGGTGTGAATGGTTTTTTGATATATTCACAAAACTCCTGTTTTTCCTGCTCGGTTGTAAGTAAATTTTCGTGAAGAGCCAGCAGACTTTCCGCTTTTTCTTCTGCTACCTGATAAGTCAGTTTTTCCACGCCCAGTGGGTTGTAACCATCTAACTGGATCAGGCTGTAAAATGTTTTGATATTCTCTCTTCCCACAAAAGGTGCAAAGAAAGTGTCACATCTGCGGTTCTGGTTGACATCCCTGAAATTTCCATTGCCCTGTGAATAAAACTCCGGCAGCATGGAAAAATAGTTGTAATCTCTTTCCAGATCGCCATGTTTTCTGGAGTACACGTAAAAAATCTTATGGTTGCCAAGTTTGATCGGATAACCACCTCTTAAGACATTATCCATATAAGTATACTGGCAATAAGCATCAAAATCTTTCGACGCTGTCTCCGTTGCGATTCCGCTGCAAAGATGTTCTACCAGTTCTTCTGCCTCTTTTGCTTTTGCGTTAAAATAAACTGCGTCCAGTTTTTTGGCTGCATATGCCTTCAACAGTTCTTTGTTCTCCACCTGTCCGATGATCTCATAGAAACAAATGCTCTCATTCGCTGCAAGATCTGCCTCTGTTCCATAAAAACTACATGGCAACTGGTTCATGGTGATCTGCTCTTTTGCGAGCAGTTCTTTTAATGCCGTCTCTTCAAATCCAATCGGTTTCTGTAAGGAAGTATCATAGGAGAATACAACCGTCGGATCAACGACCGGCTGTATTCTCGTACCATCTGCAAGACATCCAATGGAAAAATTACCCCCCTCCACCTTTGTGACTGCGGCGGTATCTGCCATGCTGGCACGCACGCGGAAATACGGGCGTCCCTCTTTCACATCCTCGACCTGCATCCACGCTTTGGATGTCTGGCACATATTTTTCATACTGTCAATTCCAACCCCATATGGGATCAGTGCCGGCATGCCGTCTAATACTTCTATTTTGGCATATTCCCCGGTGGTATTGGTCAGTTCCACCCTGCGCACCAGCGCACCGATTTTTTCTCCCGGAAGTGTAAAATATGTTACCTTTGCATTCACTCCAAGTACGTCATTTTCCTCTTCAATTTTTAATCCGTTCATGGCAATTTCCATGCGGTGTGTCTGGTTTTCATCTGCAAAAAGCTCGGTCACTTTTCCATCTTTTTTTACAAAAGTACGGAATCCTGTCGTTTTCACATTCTGGTACGCCTGATGTGCCGGATAAAATTCCATGATCGAATGATCTTTATTGTCGACTCCGAAACTGACCACGCACTGTCCACGATTTACATAATAACACCAGATAGGGATTCCCTTCTCTCCGGAAATACCTGGAAGAAAGCTTGCAAAAGTGCCCTTTTTTCCATAGTTTTCAATTAAAAATTTTTCCTCTGCCATATTCTTCTCCATTCCATTTTTTGCAACTGTTTTATAATGTAATATTTCCCTGGGCAAGAACCACTTCGATCTGATGTGTCTCATTGCCAGAAAGTTTCTCGATCATATTCTTAGGAAGAATTGCCTCATGCTGTTTTGGCACAAAATTTATCTTCTCTCCGTCCACCGTTACATCTGCAATCTGATATTCTCCATAATCCTTTTCTTCGCGGTTCAAATAAGTGATCTTCCAGTTTTTGTCTGCGAACTGCAGTGTAAGGGATGCCTTTTTCTCTTCATCAAACTGCTCTTTTAAAAGTTTTGGTTCTAAGATCATATCACCGACCTGACCTCTTACTCCGAACATCTCTGTGATCACCGTCAGCATATACCAGCTTGCAGCTCCTGTCAGATAATGGTACATACCACGTCCTCTTCCATTGAAGTATTCCGGAATTCCAGGATAGATGCGGCTTACTTCGAAGTTTGCCGACTGTCTGTACAATGCATGCAAAGACTTATAACCTTCCTTTGCAAATCCACGTTTGTAAAGTGCATTGGCATACATCACTGCCATATGGGAAAAGACTGCTCCGTTTTCTTTATCTCCATAGGAAAATCCAAACATTCTTCCAAGATCTGTCTTGACTTCCCCGAAATCTGTATTCAGACGGTAGCCACCTACTTTTTCATCATAGAGATAACGGTCTGCACTCTTCGTGATCTGCCGGATCTGTTCGTCTGTCGCAGTGCCAGCCATGATGGGAAATACCTGACCGGTTAACATCATGCGGACACCGGTTTTTGTATCTCCTTCTACCTGACGTCCATGATTATCATAGTAACCGTTAAACCAGCCGCTTTCTTCCGAATCCTTTACCCACTCATTTTTCCGGATATGCTCCATTAACCACTCCGATTTGTGACGCAGGTTTTCAGTCAGTTTTTCAATGGAGATCTCTACTTTTTCTCCGCTTGTGTCATGCTCACACGCATGTAAATATTCCTCTAATACATGCAGCTTCTTCTCAACAGAATCGTATAATGCCGGATTATCTTCCAAAAGGCTCACAATCTCTGCCAGAAGGGAAACCGTTTCTTTTCCGGTTTTCTTCCGGTATGCTTCCAGCAATTCTGCAATATCGGCAAGGTTGCCTGCATAAGCATTGGAAAATGCCACGCTCTCGCCCTTCTCAGAAGCCATATCCAGCGCATCATTCCAGTCTGCGCCGCGCAGTCTTATGTTATTGTGTTCTCCAACTTCGTAAAAAGCGGTAAGATTCTGTAACAGCAGATGCTCTAAAATCGTGCCCTCTTCCCGCACGCCACGCTTGGTCTTCTGCCAGCAGCCATAGGATTCATCCCACAGTGTATCTGTCCTGGTTCCTCTTGCGATCTGTTTGTCTTTAAAATAAGCAGCCTCTTTTTCTAACAGTTCAAGATCTCCGGTCTGGTCAATATAAAACTTTGTTGTGATCATTGGCCATACACCATGATCCATCCACACTCTTGTGATATGATTCCGGTCTGCAACAAACTCTCCCTGTTTACTTCCGATGATCGTTGCATTACTTCCATCTACACGGACACCGGCAAAATTATCAAGCAGCATCTGTCTTACTCCATCTGGATTCATGATCAAAAGTGCCAGACAATCCTGCCAGAGATCACGCCAGCCCCTTCCTCCCTTTCCGTAATCATGATGCGGAAGGAATGAGCAGCCATAAATACGGCGCAGGATTGGCTGAAAACTTACCCAGTGCATAAACTGGTTGAAATCCGAATCTCCGGTATGATAAGCGACATTTACTTTTTCCTGCCAGTATGCCTTTGTTTTTTCCAGTTCTTCCAATACCATCTCTCTGGTTGTATAAGTTTTGGAAAGATTCCTGATCTCCTGAATATCTTCTGTAATTCCGGTAAAGATCAGATAACTGCATTCCTCTTCCGGCTCTAATGTGACCTCTGAAAAATGAAGACCTCCAACTGCCTCTAATCCTTCGATCCTTGTTCCTGCTTTGACACCCTCTGCATTTTTTACAATGGCATATGGTCTCTCAAAGTTACCGCCCTCTCCGACAAAATCCTCTGCTGTCGGATAAAAATCTACCGGCTTTTCTCCATTGCCACTCCAGCCCACGCAGTAATAAGTCATATGATTGACCTGATGTCCTCTCTCATCGAAAGACAATGTCGGTGTCACCAGAACGCCTATGTCTGTCGTTTCAATTCTATGTAATAAAGATGTTACATGTCTGTGGTCACGGATATTGTCCGCGCTTCTTCCATATAATGGTATCGCCGCCGTCGGTGTAACTGTCTGTGCCATGCGTCCTGTGTTTGTGATCGTCACCAGCATGACCTCAACGTTTTTCTCTACTGGAATAAAAGAAAGTATTTCTCCGCGAAGCTGATACTTTTTGGATTCCCTTGTCGTCTTCTGCCACATAAATCCGGCTGTCACTTCACTGTCATCCTGCATTTCCGTAAATTTCTTACTTAACGCTTCTGCTGCATTACCAGTCAAAGACCAGCTTCCGATTCCCTTCACATTGCACCAGAAGTTTCTGCTGTTCCGGTTATTGACAAGATTTTCTGCACTTACCGGCTCCAGTAAAAATGTATTCTGATCTATCTTCGCATCACCGCCGAGATTCGGTGTTAAGGAACTTTTCAACCCTGCTTCCCCTGCAATTGGAAAATAAAGATAGCTGATATTTTCCGCTTTTTTCAAATGGAATGTTCCCTGTGTATCTTCAAATTGATATCCTTTCATCCTGATCTTACCCTTCCTACTTTGATATTTTTATTCTAAAAAAAGCAAGGCACAAAAAAAAGGATACTCTTTTTCAAAAAGGTATCCTTTTTTTATATCTTACCGGATGAGACCGTTCTCATATTCACAGATCACTTTTCGTTCTCCTGCAAAAGTCACCGAATCTCCCGATTCATTGATAATATGATTCATGCCCGGATATCCGGTCAGCATCACAGTACAGATATTGTGTACTTTCACTCCATTCTTATCCGGCACCTCCATGGCGGTATCAAGTTCCACTGACGCATCCCGGTTATACAGGTAAACACCAAGCCCCCATGCTTCAAACGCATCCACAGCGCCATCCACATAAAAAGAAGCATATCCATTCTTCTGTCCCTCATGGCTCATCCAGACCTCCTGAGTTGGAACATCATATGGGATCTCGCTCTGATACATATACACTTTTCCGTGATCTCCATTCCATACCGTCTGATACTGTTCAAAATGTTCTACCATCAGCGCATACATCGTGACCTCATCTCCGTTGATGATGATTCCATTTTCTGCCTTGTTTTCTTCCCACGCCACATTGTCTCCGTGGTCTGCACGCCATACCCAGAAGTTATCCCCGACCACATGGCTGCTGTTGATCGTAGCGCAGCACTTGACGCTTACCGGTGTGTCTGTATCTGTTCCTCCAACACGGAAAAACAGATCGCTTAAATAAATATTTTTCCCATTATCCTCGGATTTCTGGTCCTCGCTGCCAACGACAAGAAGATTGTCCGATTTTGTTTCCCCGGCATCAAAAAGCAGTCCTGCAAGGATCAGTCCCTGTACATCCCCTGTTTCCAGACAGACATTTCCTTTTGCTGCACGCAGGGTTGCCAGTCCCATGCCAAGCACGATCGTATCCGGGCGGTTTACGACAATCGGTTCCTCAAGGTCATAAATTCCAGGTGTCAGAAGCAGATTTTTTCCTTCTTCCAATGCCTGATTCATCGTCTCTGCCGTATCTTTCTCCGGCTTTGCAACGTAAAACTGGTCAATCGGGATTTTTTCTCCCTCACTGCCATTTTCCCATGAAACACCGATAGCATTTTCCCGCTCTTTTGGCACATAGACCATATAACCTTCCTCATCGTCATAGATCAAAAATGGTTTTTCCTGCATGGCTTCAGTCTTCTCCACCTCTGTATACGGAACGACCGGCCAGGTTCCGGTTGGATTTTTTCCTTCTTCAGTACCGACAAAGACCATATTCCAGTTAGAACCCATCCACGCTTTCCAGTTACAGTTTCTGGAAAGCCACTGCTGCTGTGAGCCGGAATCCGTCATCAGATCGGTGTTGGAGTCCGCCAGAAATCCGCCACTGCACCATCCGTATTCATCATGCAGAAACAATGCACCATCGACCTGCACTCTCCGCATAAACGTTGCCTGCGAGACTGCCCACATCGTGTTCGTTTTCAGCTCGATGTTTTCCACTCCGCGCCAGAAATTGCAGCACGCATTGTGATTCGACGGATCGTCCGAAAGCCATCTTGCGGTACATTGCAGGCTCTGTAATTTTGTGTCAGTCGGAAGTTCTCCAAGCCCTGCCACCTGTGTATAAAACCCAACATCCGCCTCGATCGTCTCGTCATACTCTCCCGGCATAAAATAGATGGCATAACGCGCCTCCCCAAACTGATCTGCTTCCTGTTTCTCATAAATAGCATCCAATGTTTGTGCCACCTGCCCCGGATCATCCTCCGGCGAAAAAATATAGGTATTTTCGCCAAATAATTCTGTATGAAACTCTGCATCCCTTGTTGTCATATCTTTTGTATCCATTTTACTGCTTTCCTTTGTTCCACACCCCGTCATAAGCATACACGCTGCCCCGAATAAAAGCAGCATTTTCCCACAGTGTCCTTTTTTCATGATTTTTTCCTCCCTCTCCCTTATCAGCATAACGGTATCCGGGCACAAAAAAAGGACACCTTTTTTCACAAAGGTATCCTTTTTCCATATAGAAATATTTTTTTAAAAGTACTCCATAATAAAGTTTTTCTTTGGATAAAAAATCTGCCCGATGGTTCCATTCTGTATTACCTTCTGATCCAGTATCTCTACCGAATCGTAATCTGATATCTCACCCTCTGCAAATCCCCGGAAAATACCGTGTGCAAAATCTGCAATATCCATGGTAATCTACGGCACCTGATCCTGTGGCATACGCTCAATCGCAGTCAGTGTTCCGTTGGTAAAACGAATCCAGTAACTGCCGTTATTTTGTGGTAATACAGAATTGGTTATCCCAAGGATCACCTGTCCGTTTCCACGGTAAGCCGCCTTTTTCAACACACGCTCCACATTCACCACTCTCACCATGCCAAGCGGTATCTGATTTTCAGAAAAAGCTCCCATAGACCATTCCTTTACCAGACATTCCATCGTCTTGCATGCAGGAATCGTAAAGATTACCTGCACATGATCGCTTTCCATTGTTTTTACCAGTGCTAAAAATCCCTGAAGGCCTTCCTTCCCTGCATAAACTAACCGAGTGCAGACAACAATCTGTCCCTCGTTCCGCATCTCTTTATGGATGGTAAAATAAGCTGACGGCTTCCCACTGCCACGGTAATACAGGTATGTAAACTCCTGATCCTTATACGGATTAGACTCTGTCACAAACGCATATTCATAACCTTCATTGTGGATCATACCGTTATACTTCACTTCCCATGCTCCGTACAACTGCTTTACATCTGAAAGCACCTGTTTCCGGTTGGATTCATCCACCAATACAAAATAGCCATCTTTCATATCAAAAGAAGGAATCATGGACAAAAGATACTGACACTGCTTTCCGAAACATCCAATCTCGAAACCGAATTTCCGATAATACAACATTCATCTACACAAGATCACAGCATAAATTGTGCCACCACATAATTATTTAAGTCCATCCCTTTGTCAGTCAGATAAATCCTGCCCTCACGTTTTAAGAGCAGTTCTTCCTGCTGCAAATGATTCAATGCGTCTCCGTAGACTGCCTCGATTGGAATGCCAAATGCCTGTGTGAATTCTTCCCGGTAAAAGCCGTCCCTCATGCGGAGACCCAAAAACATAAATTCCTCCATCTGCTCGTTCCTTGTAGTCTGCTCTGCTGCCGCATGCAGGTTTACTGCCGGAACCAGTATGTGCGTGCCGTCAGCAGAATAAACCGCACTGCCTGTCACACCCTCAGTTAACGGATACTGCATATAGCAATCGTGAATATTTTCACATTCTGACAGATACGTGTACAGATCCCTCGTATTGGAATACCGTACATTATCGATCAGGGAAGATGCGCCAAGTCCCACACCGAGATAATCGACGCGTTTCCAGTAACCGATATTGTGTCTGCACTCATATCCCGGCTTTGCAAAATTGGAAACCTCATACCAGTGATAACCGGCCTCCTTTAAAATGTGCTGTGTCATCTTCGTGGTCTGGTACTCCTCCTCCTCCGTCGGGAGAGATTCCGTCTGCATGCCAGCCTCCTGCCTGACTGCATCAAATTTATAAAGATCATAAAAAGGTGTACCTTTTTCTATGATCAGCGAATATGCCGAAATATGCTCCGGTTTTAATTGCAATACACGATGCAGCGAATCACAGAAAATATCCGGTGTCTGTCCCGGCAGAGAACTCATAAGATCAATGTTAATATTCGTAAATCCATGCTTCCGTGCCATATCATAGGTCTTTAGAAACTGCTCGTAAGTATGTATTCTGCCAAGTATTTTCAACTCGTCATTATGTGCTGACTGTAGTCCGATGCTGAGACGGTTGATCCCTATCTTACGGTAAACTTCAAATTTGTGTTCCGTAACTGTACCCGGATTACACTCGATCGTGATCTCCGCATCCCCATCCACAGCAAAATTCTGATATACAGTTTCCATGACCGCCTGCATAGACTCTTCTCTCAGCCAGGAAGGTGTGCCCCCTCCGATAAAAATTGTCGTAATGCGGCGTCCCTTATACTTAGCTCCATAAAAAACCAGCTCTTTCTGCAGCGCAGCGACATATGACCTCTGCGTCTGTTCGTCTGCAGAAAAAGAAAGGAAATCACAGTAATCACATTTTTTCACACAAAATGGAATATGAATATATAACTCCAAAATCTTAATCCTCGTCTAACTTTAATACGCTCATGAAGGCTTCCTGTGGAATCTCCACGTTACCAACCTGACGCATACGTTTCTTACCTTCCTTCTGTTTCTCCAGAAGTTTCTTCTTACGGGAGATATCACCACCATAACACTTGGCAAGTACGTCTTTACGCATTGCTTTTACCGTCTCTCGCGCAATGACTTTGCCGCCGACTGCCGCCTGGATTGGGATCTCAAATAAGTGTCTTGGGATCTCTTCTTTCAGGCGCTCGCACATTCTTCTTCCGCGGTCATAAGCACTGTCTTTGAACACGATAAAGGAAAGGGCGTCCACCTGCTCCTTATTGATGAGAATATCGAGTTTTACAAGTTCAGACTTCTCATAGCCCTTCATCTCATAATCAAAAGACGCATATCCTCTGGAACGTGATTTTAACGCATCAAAGAAATCGTAAATGATCTCGTTCAGCGGAAGATCGTACTTGATGAGTGCACGGGTCTCCTCGAGATATTCCATGCTGATATAGACACCACGCCGCTCCTGACATAACGTCATGATTGCACCGACATAGTCTTTTGTCACCATGATTTCCGCGGAAACAATCGGCTCTTCCATATACTCAATCTCGGACGGGTCCGGCAGATTCGATGGGTTTGTCAGGTCAATGATTTCGCCGTTTGTCTTATGCACTTTATATACAACGCCCGGAGCCGTTGTCACAAGATCAAGGTTAAATTCCCTCTCCAGACGTTCCTGGATGATCTCTAAATGAAGCAGTCCAAGGAAACCACAGCGGAATCCGAAACCGAGGGCAAGGGATGTCTCCGGTTCAAAATACAAAGATGCATCGTTGATCTGTAATTTTTCCAGTGCATCTCTCAGATCCGGGTATTTTGCACTGTCCGCCGGGTAAAGACCACAGTAAACCATTGGATTTACTTTCTTATATCCCGGAAGTGCCTCTGCACATGGACGGTCTGCATTCGTTACTGTATCGCCCACGCGGGTATCCCGCACGTTCTTAATGCTCGCACAGATATAACCTACCATACCTGCAGACAGCTCATCACACGGAATAAACTGACCTGCACCAAAGTATCCAACCTCAGTCACTTCGTCCATAGCTCCGGTTGCCATCATTTTGATCTTATCCCCTACTTTTACCGTTCCTTCCTTCACACGGCAGAACACGATCACGCCCTTGTAGGAATCATAAAGCGCATCAAAAATCAGTGCTTTTAACGGTGCATCCGGATCACCGGTCGGTGCCGGTATTTTCTCCACGATCTGCTCTAACACCTGATCGATATTCAGTCCGGTTTTTGCAGAGATCCGCGGTGCATCATGCGCTTCAATTCCGATCACATCCTCAATCTCCTGAATCACTTCATCCGGCTGTGCGCTCGGAAGGTCGATCTTATTGATGACCGGCATAACATCCAGATCATGGTCTAACGCCAGATACACATTGGCAAGTGTCTGTGCCTCCACGCCCTGTGCTGCATCCACAACTAAAATTGCTCCGTCACACGCCGCCAGACTTCTGGATACCTCATAGTTAAAATCCACGTGTCCCGGTGTGTCAATGAGGTTAAAAATATACTCTTCCCCATCTTTTGCCTTATAAATGATACGGACTGCCTGGGATTTGATCGTGATCCCACGTTCTCTCTCAAGATCCATATTGTCAAGCACCTGTGCCTGCATCTCACGGCTTGTGAGTGTTCCGGTACTCTCTATGATACGATCTGCCAGCGTTGATTTACCGTGATCGATATGTGCGATAATACAAAAATTACGAATTCTACTCTGATCAATTGCCACTCTTTATTTCTCCTGTTTCTTATAAAATAGAAAATTTCTCTTTCAAAGCTTTTCTTTTGCCTATATATGTTACCATACTCACATTGTTTCGGCAATTATTATATGAAATCCCGGCTATACTATCTTACATTTATTTCGCTATACGAGCAGACTCTTCGTATAGGCTTCTTTCGGATCATGAAAAATATCTTCTGTCTCCCCTATTTCAATCACTCTTCCATCCTTCATAACCATGATACGGTCGCACATATGATAAACCACATTGATATCATGGGATATGAACAGATATGACAGGTTCATTTCTTCCTGCAGCTTCTGTAAAAGTTCCATGATCTGTGCCTGAATGGTCACATCCAGTGCAGATACCGGCTCATCTGCAATGATAAACCCCGGATTTGTGATAAGCGCCTGTGCGATACTGATCCTCTGTCTCTGTCCCCCGGACAATTCGGATGGCAGACGATGGAAATACTTCTCATCCATTCCGACGCGGGCTAGCATATCATAAGCCGCCGCCTTACGGTCAGCCTTAGACATTGCACACTTTTTATCCAGAATACCGGCTGCCCTGAGCGGTTCCATCAATAGCCACCCGATCGTTTTGGATGGATTCAGGCTGCTGTACGGATCCTGAAAAATCATCTGGGGGCGGCTGACATGACAGCTCACCTCTCCCGACATATGCTCCTGCATTCCAAGGATTGCCTTGGAAAGCGACGTCTTTCCGCAGCCGCTCTCACCGACCAGACCGAGACTTTCTCCCTCATACACATCAAAACTGACATGTTCTACCGCATATTGTTTTTCTTTCTTTTTGAAAATAGAATTGGATCTGTCTTCATAATATACAGACAGATCTTTTACTGTAAGAACCTTTGTATTGCTCTCTTTCTTTACGGAAACCCTCGGCTTTAACCTGGAAGGAACTGCCTCGATCAGATTTCTTGTGTATGCTTCCTTCGGATGCATGAAAATCTTCTCTGTTTCATCTGCTTCCACCACAACTCCGTCTTTCATGACAACGACCTTATGGCAGATACGTCTTGCCAGATTCAGGTCATGTGTGATAAAAAGCATTGCATTCTGTTCACTCTTGTTGATGTCTTTTAACAATTCCACAATCTGTGTCTGGATCGTCACATCCAATGCCGTCGTAGGCTCATCTGCTATGATCAGATCCGGATGCAGGATCACCGCCATGGCGATCATCACCCGCTGTCTCATGCCTCCGGACAGCTGGTGCGGATAACTGTCATAAACCTTCTTCGCATCCTTAAGCCCGACTGCCTGAAATGTTTCCAGTACTTTTTCGTAACGCTTCTCTTTCTCTAGATCCGTATGAAGCCTTACGATCTCATCCACCTGGACACCGGCTTTTTTTGTCGGATTTAAGGAGGTCATCGGCTCCTGAAATATCATGGACATCCGGCTTCCCTGAAATCTGCGGTACAGCCGCTCATCAAAAGGTCTGTCTGCTTCTCTTAATACTTCCCCATCCACGATTATTTTCCCGGATGTCACCTGTGCCTGCTTTGACAGAAGCCCCATGAGTGTCAGTGAGGTGATTGATTTTCCGGATCCTGATTCTCCGACAATTCCTACGATCTCACCACTGTTCACTTCTATATTTACATGCTTAACAACTTCCATGCCATCAAAAGAAACGGACAAATCTTCTATCTGAACGATTTTTTTCTGTTTGCTGTCTTTTTGCTGTTCCACTTTCATATACTTATCCCCAGTCTGTCATTCATTCTACCACATAGCCTCTACTCTGCCCTGCTCCCATCCCATTTCCGGATACCCTCGCCCAGCAGTGAAAATCCAAGCACGATCCATACGATCGCAAGTCCCGGAAACAGTGCATACCATGGTGCGGTCTGCAAATATCCCTGTGCATCTGACAGCATCATGCCAAGACTCGCATCCGGTGCCTGTACTCCGATTCCAAGATAGCTCATACCGGACTCCGCAAGGATCGCGTTATTAAAACCGATCATCACCGAAACAAGCAGCACGGAAAAAATATTAGGTAAAATATGTATAAACAGAATCCGGAGTCTGCCTACTCCCATCAGCCTTGCTCTTTTTATATAATCCGCATCACGAAGACGTAAAAACTCTCCGCGGACAATCCGCACAAAGCTTGGGATAAATACGATCCCAAGTGCGATGATCACATTCTGCCTGCCTTTTCCAAGTAAAGATATGATCACAAGCGTAAGCAGAATACTTGGGAATCCGTTCACCGCATCCGTGATACGCATGAGGATCTCATCTAAAATGCCTCCGAAATATCCGGTAAATGCTCCTAACAAAACACCTGCCACAGCTGAAAAAAGGACGACCGATGTGCTGATCACAAGCGTTGTTCCCAATCCCTGCATCACTCTTGAAAAAATATCCCTTCCGAAATTGTCTGTTCCAAAAATATGATGCATGGAAGGTGCTGTAAATTTCTCTGCCGCCGACATGGCAGTTGTACTGTATGGTGTCCAGAAATATCCTAAAATCCCCAAAAACACAGCAAGACCTGTCATAAACAGGCCTGCTGCAAGATATCCGTTCCACTTTTTTCTTTTATTTTTTTCCATAGGTTTCCACACTCCGTATTACAAGTCCATTCCACACAGCATCTTCTCCTTCTCTGTGAGAAAATGGCTCTGTCTTACTCATTCTATTGATTCCTGCGGATTCTCGGATCGATCACCCGGTAAAGAATATCCACGATAAAATAAACTAAAATCACCACGAATGTAATGTACAAAATCAAAATCTCCACAACCGGAAGGTCTCTTGTTCCGACCGAACTGATCAGAAGCCTGCCGATCCCAGGCAGTGCAAACACCTGTTCTACCACGATACTTCCTGCCAAAATTTCTGCGATCATCATGCCGAGAAATGTAATGACCGGCATCATGGCATTTTTTAAGACATGGCCGAACATGACCTGATTCCTGTTGCAGCCCTTGCTGTAAGCAGTCCGCACATAGTCAAGCTTCATCTCCGTCAACATGGAATTACGCAAAAAGCGTGCAGTCATCGCTATTTTCGGTAAAGCGATCGAAATCGCCGGGAACAGTAAATATGCTAAAAATCCGGTCATATTCTCCTGATAGCTTACGTATCCGCCCGGTACAAACCATTTTAATACAATGCCGCACAGGTAAGTCACTAAAATTCCAAGAAAAAATGATGGAACCGCCATCGTGACCTGCGTTAAGACTCCAAAGACTGCATCTAAAAACCTGTTTCCACACTTTGCCCACAATACCCCCAAAGGAATTGACACAAGTACGATCATAACAAATGAAATCACTGCCAGATAAAGTGTCACCGGCAGCTTATCTCCTATCAATTCCTTCACGGGCATCATTTCATTCATATTCTTGGAATACCGGTAACTCACGCCAAAATCCCCGTGCAGCACATCATCTGCCCAGGAAATATACCGTTCTACCGGTGGTTTATCCAATCCAAGCTCTTCTCGAAGCTGTACCTCTCTCTCCGGTGTTGCCTCCGTTCCTAATATGGAACGTACCACATCTCCCGGAATTACCTGAAAAGCAAGGAAAGCAGCTACTGAAACGAGAAACAATGTCATAATGAGAGTGCATATTTTTTTTATTAAAAATTTCATGTGTCTGCTTTCCTTTCTGATCAGATGATAACGGCACTACTTTCTGTGTCCGTCTTATTTTACAAAGTAAACTGTACTCATATCCTGTACATAAATCGGATAGAATTTGTATCCTGCAAGGTTCTTGTTAAATGCTGTTGTGTTCGCCGGAACCTGGATAAATGCACTGGCTGCTTCATCGGCAAGGATCGTCTGAAGCTTCTTATAATCTGCTGCCTTCTCTGCTGCATCCTGTGTTGCCTGTGTCGCTTTCCAGAGTTCATCATACTCTGTGCTCTTGAAGTTCACAAAGTTCTTTTTCGAATCTGTCTGGAAACGGTTCAGCAGATATCCCGGTGTGAGGTCACTGCATGTGATACCACTGATCGTTGCCTGATACTCTCTGTTGGTATAAACATCTTCTAACCAGGTATTCCATTCTACAGCATCAATTGTTGCATTGATTCCTACTGCTTTTAACTGTTCTACCACAACCTCTGCGGTCTGCATATGGAACTCATAAACAGACGGAACTGCGATCGCAAGATCAAATCCATCTGCATATCCTGCCTCTGTAAGAAGCTCTTTTGCCTTTTCCACATTTGCAGAAGTACCATAAAGATCATTTAAGTCCTCATAGTAATCTTTTAATGTAGGAAGCATTGCAGAGCTGATGAGTGTTCCGTTTCCACCGGCTACGAACTCATTCACCATATCTTTATCCAGTGCGTAGCAGATCGCCTGACGTACCTTCACATCAGAAAGCGGTTCATAGTCATTGTTTAAGAACAATGCCTGCACAACATTGGATGGGGATGAGATCACATTAAAGCTGTCCTTTAACTCATTCGCCTGGGAATCTGTCAGGTATGCATAAATATCAATGCTTCCACCCTGAAGCTCTAACAATGCAGTATCTGCACTTCCCACAATTTTAAAATCTACCTCATCAAGATAAGGAAGTCCTTCCTGCCAGTAATTTTCATTCTTCGCAAGAACGATTCCCTCCTGTGGAGTGTAAGAAACAAAAGAAAACGGTCCTGTTCCAACCGGATTCGCCTCTGCATCTTCTCCGCTTCCTGCAGGAATAATTGCAGTTACAAAACTGTAGATCAGTTCTGTATTCGGTGTATCCACTGTCACCTGGACCGTCTTGTCATCTAAAATATCAACTGACTGAATTGTCTGTAAAGTTGCTACTAATGGTGTTCCATCTAAAAGACCTGCTGCTCTTTCTAATGAGTACTTCACATCCTCACATGTCACATCATTACCATTATGAAACTTCACACCATCTCTCAATGTAAAAGTATATACTAATCCATCGTCTGAGATGCTGTAATCACTTGCTACAGCGCAAATCAGGTTACCGTTCTCATCCGGTTTTACCAAACCTTCGAAAACATTAAACAGAATCTCTTTAGTTCCTGCCGCAGTTGCCTTATGTGGGTCAAGACTGTCAATATCCTGCTGTATGCCTACAACAACGGAGCCGCCGTATACAGGTCCTTCACTGATCTCTGTCTCCTGTACATTCTGCTCCTTAGAGGAAGTATCCTCCGAAGACTCTCCTGTGCCATCTGCGCCACATCCGCCCAGTACAGCCATTGCCAGAAGTGCCATGAAAAGAATGTGTAATCTTTTTTTCATAATTTGCTCTTCTCCTCTTCGAATTGCTTTTTCCTCTCATTATTCAATTGCTTTTTCATTCTATCACACAACATGAAAAAAACAAGCTGTTTTGTTAATTTTTTGACAATTTTAATTTTTCCATTTATAAAGCATCTCATCCTGCAGTATTTCTTCTGTCGGAACCGTTGGATTCTGGATATTTTTTAATGTTACTGTTACAACTCCATCTTTATTACTTGAAACCACATCCGTTGAAAAACACTTTCCCGGAGCTACAGCCTGCTGTCTGTTGGGATACATCGTCCACATCTGAATCAGGTTATAATCCTTATCATATAACAGTATCTTAGCACACAAATCATCATTCTCATTACTTGTAAGTCTAAGAACAGCCGGACGCCTGTTTCCTGCATTATCGATAAATTCACTAATAGTTTCGTTTTCTTCATCCAGACATCCCGTTACATTTATATATCCCTTTGCCTCAAGTTGTTCTACTGTCACATTTTTATCCAGATCCAACAATTCATTCCATGCTTTGTCACCTGTCATTCCCCATCCTGTTTTCTTTAAATAGAAGAAACATATTCCAAGCATCGCCAATGCGATGAGGCATAATGCCACATATATTCTCTTTTTCCCCATATATATCCTCCTTAGCCGCTGACAATATTGTTAAAATAAAGATTTGATTCCAATAAGTTTTTTCTTCATTTCATTTTCCTCTTCTAAACTCGATTATAATATACCTGTTCTATATATGCAATTTATTTTAATTGGTTTCACCAGTAAAATCTGAACGAAAGTTTCAATCTCGATTCGTACATTTTTTGTTCACAATAAATTCACTGGATTTTTTGTCGAATCTGGTGCATAATATTAGTTGTTGTGGTGATACCACGACATGGGTTTTATTAATTATAACCCCCTTCTTAATTTTGAAACACCCCAACGGAATGTCTGCATACATTCCGATGGGGTGTTTCTTTTATCCATGACAACAGAATTTGCAGAGCGCACATTCTATTGTTTCTGTATTCGATTTTTAAGCGTCTCTAACGTTTTCCTGCCTTCATCTCATCCAAGATTTCAGCCACCGCTTCTCTCTCATCAAAATGATATTTCACACCTTTGATCTCCTGATAATCTTCGTGTCCTTTTCCGAGGAGCACGATCATATCGCCCGGCTTTGCATTTTTCATGCAGTAAGCGATCGCTTCTTTCCTGTCGTCAATCTCGATGTATTTGCCGTTGCTTCTCGCCAGACCGACTTTGATATCATTGTTAATATCACGGATTTCCTCATCCCTTGGGTTATCGCAGGTCAGCACACAGAGATCTGCCATCTCACCTGTCACCTCACCCATATCATATCTGCGGAGTTTAGAGCGGTTGCCGCCGCCGCCGTACACACAGATCAGACGCTTTGGGTGATATTCCATCAATGTCGTGAGAAGGCTTCTTGTGCTCACTTCATTATGTGCATAGTCAATGATCAGCGTATAATCTTTGGATACCGGAAGCATTTCCACTCTTCCTTTTACCTGCACTTTGGAAAGTCCCTCTAAAATTGCCTCGTCCGAAATTCCAGCCAGATGACACACTAACATGGTCACCATGGAATTGTATACCGAAAATCTTCCCGGAATATGAACTTTCGCCTGACAGTCCATGCAGCCACTCACTTTAAAATGCATTCCAAGCTTTCCATCCTCATTGATAAATCCAATATCAGATGCCATGAGATCTGCTTCTCTTTCTGCTGAAAACGTTTTCACTTCGCATGTATGTCCTTTTAAGATACCGTCCACATGTTCATCATCTGCGTTGACAATTCCAATCCTGCACTGGCGGAAAAGAAGACTCTTGCACTCCATATATTCCTCAAATGAAGCATGCTCCGCCGGTCCGATATGATCCGGTGAAAGATTTGTAAAAATACCATAATCAAATAAAATACCGGCTGTACGGTCTAATTTTAACCCCTGGGAAGAAACTTCCATGACCACATATTCACAGCCAGCTTCCACCATGGCAGCAAACATGCGGTGTAATTCGTAGGATTCCGGTGTTGTATTCTTTGATGGCAGATGCTCCTCTCCGATCATCGCACCGATGGTTCCAATCAGTCCGACTTTCTTTCCTGCCATCTCAAGTACTTTCTTGATCATATAAGTGGTGGTCGTCTTTCCTTTCGTTCCGGTCAGGCCGATGGTGACAAGCTTTCTTGCCGGATGGTCAAACAATGCAGCGGACATCAGCGCAAGTGCCAGACGAGCGGACTCCACTTTTAACACAGTGATGTTTTCTGGAATCTGCGCTGCCTCCTCTTCCTTCTCCAGCACGATCACGGAAGCTCCTTTTTCGACCGCATCCGGGATATATTTATGACCGTCTGTCACTGCCCCTACCATGCAGACAAACATCGTTTCCGGTGCAATCTTTCTGGAATCATAAATAATATCACGCACTTCTGTTTCAAGGCTTCCCTGAAGAAGTGTGTATTCAATTTCCTCACAAATCTTACTTAATTTCATTTTATCGTTTCCTTTTTTCTTTCAACGTATCGTTTTTCTTATTTTCTGATCTGGCTATAAAAATACTCGTAAAACAATTATTCTTTTCGCATACAGGTTTCCGTGATCATCTTATTTTAAAATATGGGATGCATCGATCTCAGCCTCAAATACGGTATGGGATGGACCTGTCATAAAAAGATGGTTCGTTTTCTCATCCCACTCGATCAGAAGTGGTCCGCCAATCTGTTCCACGGTCACCTTGCGATCACATTTTCCAATCAGAATTGCAGTCACTACCGCAGTTGCACAGCCGGTTCCGCAGCCAATCGTCTCACCGGTTCCACGCTCCCACTCGCGAATCTTTAAATAATCCCTGCTCACAAACTCCGTGAATGTTACATTTGTTTTATTCGGGAAAATGGATGTCATATGCTCGATCTCTTTTCCATATTTCTCCACATCAAGATCTGCCACAGAATTCACAAACATTGCACAGTGCGGGTTCCCCCAGGAAACCGCAGTAATGTGGAAGGTACGGTCAAGCACCTGTACCGGCTGGTCGATAAATGTATCCATTTCTGTGTTGATTGGGATCACTTTTGTGGAAAGTCTCGGTTCCCCGATGTCTGCCCGGATATTGGATACATAACCATCTGTCACCGTCAGTGTCAGGTGCTGCATGCCGCCCAGAGTCTCGATCACAAGCTCTGTCTTATCGGTCAGTCTGTGGTCGTACACGTATTTTCCGACACTGCGCAGTGCATTTCCGCACATCTCGCCTTCCGTTCCGTCCGGGTTAAACATACGCATACGGAAATCCCCCTTGTCTGACGGGCAGATCAAAACCATTCCGTCAGAACCGATCGCAAAATGCCTGTCACTTACGAATCTTGCAAGTTCCGGCAGATTTTTAAGTTCCTGATGAATTGCATCTATATATACATAATCGTTTCCAAACGCCTGCATTTTTGTAAATTTCATAGTTTTCCCTCTTTCTGTGTCTTTTTACCTATATCCTAGAGACAAATCCAGGGACTGCCATCTTCTGACAGTCCCTATCCATTTCTTTTATGAATTCATTGCACGGTCAAGGTCGGCAATGATATCTTCCACATTTTCAATACCGACAGACATACGCAGGAAGCGGTCTGTAATGCCTAATTTTTCCTTGACATCCTTCGGTGTATCCTCGTGTGTCTGTGTGGTCGGATAAGTGATCAGTGTCTCTGTTCCGCCGAGACTCTCTGCAAACATGATCATATCCACGTTTCGAAGGATTTTCTGAACGGTCTCAAAAGAATCCACGGTAAAGGAGATCATACCTCCAAATCCTCTCGTCTGTTTGATGGTTGTCGCATAATCTTTGTGATCCTCAAATCCAACATAGTAAACTTTTTTTACCTTCGGCTGGGTTCTTAACCACTCTGCCACCTTCTTTGCATTCTCATTATGTCTGTCCATGCGGACCGGCAGTGTCTTGATCCCGCGGAGTAACAACCAGCAGTCCATCGGTGCTAACTGGCTTCCATGAGACTTGATATGCACATGGATCTTCTCTGCGATCTCCTCATTGTCTTTTACCACAACAATTCCGGAAAGTGTATCATTGTGTCCGCCAAGGTATTTGGTGGAGCTGTGTGTCACGATATCAGCACCTAATTTTAACGGATTCTGGAAATATGGTGTCAGGAATGTATTATCCACGACCATAAGTGCACCAACGCTCTTTGCGATTTCAGACAATGCAGCAATATCAGCCACTTTCATCATCGGATTGGTCGGTGTCTCTGCATAAATTGCTTTTGTGTTATCCTGGATATAATCCTCTACATCCACACTGCTTAAATCCACGCTGGTAAATGTCAGTCCATTTTTCACATTGATGCTGTGGAACAGACGGATGCTTCCTCCATAAAGATCCTCATCAATGATGATGTGATCGCCCGGTTTGAAAATCTCCATCAGAGCTGTGATCGCTGCCATTCCTGTCGAAAATGCCAGTGCATCGATCCCTTCTTCCAGCGATGCTACGATCTTCTCAAGATGTTCTCTCGTCGGATTCTGTAATCTGGAATAGTCATAACCACTTCCTCCGCCTACTCTGTCTCTTGCAAATGTTGCAGACTGATAGATTGGATAACTGATCGCCCCATATATTTCATCCTTATTATCGTCAGCCAGATGCTGACATCGTGTATCAATTCCGTACTTCATTCTTGTCTATCTCTCCTGTTTCTATAAATCAATGTTGCTATTTACTGTACAATATCTTTCTGCCAAAATCCAGTTTTCTTTTCATAAATTTACGCAAGTTCTTTCTCCGTCATCACACATTCAAACTCTCCGGAGCCGCTTACCTGTGAAAAATCTGCGGTATAGCCAAGCTTTTCATAGAATCCAAGTGCCGCTTTTCTGGAATTGATATAGATTTTTGTCACACCTTTTTCGCGCATCCAGTTTTCTGCCTCAATGATCCCTGCCTGTCCGTAATGCTTTCCCCTGTAGGATTCCAGTGTTGCCACGCGCTCAATTTTTCCGGTATGTTCATCCAGATAATGCAGCCTGCAGGTGGATACCGGATAAATTCCGTCCATCACCAGAATATATTCATCTTCCGGTGTGTCATCTGAAAATTCTCCCTCAAGCGGGATCTTAAATCCCAGGCACATTGCCTGTGTCCGCACATAGTGTACGCCGGCTCTCTGCCATTCTTCTGTCACTCTGACTGCTTTCATCATTCATTCCCCTCTTTCTTTATTTTCCGGATAATTTTTCTCTTCCGTGTGGTGTCATCCATAAGGTTTCATCCGGTCCATTTGGCACGATCGCAAATTCATTGGACGGGCAGCAATCGAT
>ERZ1107006.478-NODE-478-length-40371-cov-7.797028_pt1 | contig 40371 bp, 39 predicted proteins | sample MGYA00403696_ERZ1107006 | MGnify/ENA primary metagenome ERZ1107006 (study PRJEB35170, sample SAMEA104062441) | human gut metagenome | biome: human gut; feature: human-associated habitat; material: faeces | place: Denmark | collected 2012-08-13 ...
TTTTCGGCTGTTTTCTCCTCCTATGAATTCGGCAAAATTTTTATTTTGCCGAATTATTTGTGGATTTCGTCAATAGACACTGCCCCATACTTCTGGTATGCTCTTATTAGAATTTGAGGTGTTGGCTATGGATTATTCAGATGCGCCGCAGGTGCTGCGCGACTTTTTGATTTATCACGAAACGATCTGCGGGCATTCCAAGGCGACGGTCGACCAGTATTATCTCGACCTGCGGATGTTTCTGCGATTTTTGAAGCTCGACCGCGGGCTCGCGCCGCGCACGGCGGAATTGGACGAGATCTCCATTGCGGATGTGGATCTTTCCTTCCTGCATGCCGTAACGCTCACGGAGGTTTACAGTTTTCTGGCCTATCTGTCGCGCGACCGCGTCAGACAGCCGAATGCGCACGAGCCGGAATACGGCTTGAGCGCCAGCTCGCGTGCGCGCAAGATCGCCGCGATCCGCAGCTTCTTCAAATACCTGACCGTGAAAGCGAAGCTGCTGGAGGAAAACCCGGTGCAGGATCTCGACTCTCCGAAGATCCCCAAGACTCTCCCCCACTATCTCACACTGGAAGAGAGCAAGCGGCTGCTGTCCGTTGTGGATGGGAAAAACAAGGAGCGCGATTATTGCATTCTGTGTATTTTTCTCAACTGCGGTCTGCGTATCTCGGAGCTGGTCGGCTTGAACCTGCAGGATGACCACGGCGACAGCCTGCGCATCCTTGGCAAGGGCAGCAAAGAGCGTGTTGTCTACCTCAACGACGCCTGCCGCGAGGCGCTCGACCGCTATCTGGCTGTGCGCAGCGAAATCGCGCCGCCGCGCACGACGGCCATGTTTCTCTCCAACCGGCGCACGCGCATCAGCTGCGATTCCGTACAGGTCATGGTTAAGAAAAACCTGACCCGCGCGGGACTGGACGCCAGCCAGTATTCCACGCATAAACTGCGGCATACCGCCGCTACACTGATGCTGCAAAACGGCGTGGATGTGCGCACGCTGCAGGAGGTGCTCGGCCATGAGCACCTGAACACCACGCAGATCTACACCCACGTAGACAACGATCAGCTGCGCACGGCTGCAGCGGCAAATCCGCTGGGAGAATTCTCTCCTGACGAGAAAACAGCGAAAAAAATCTCCGATTCCTGAAAACAGGGATCGGAGATTTTGCTTGCTTATTTGGATTTGACCTTCGGCAGGTAATCGCGGACGCGATGATGCGGCTTATCGAAGCCGAACGCACGGATCGCCATCAGCAGCGTGCCGAGCGCGGCAGCGCCGTCCAAAACGGCGGCGAACCACAGCGTACAATAGCCGAGTTCTGCCATCACCAGCAGCAGGACCTTCACGACCACGCCGATCGCCAGATGCTCGCGGCAGATGCCCTCGACCCAGCCGGCCGTCTCGATCGCCTCCGGCAGCAGGTACGGATCCTGGCTTGTGAGCAGGATATCGGCGTCAAACCGCTCGTCGCTCTCCTCCGGGATCACACAGGCGTCCAAATCTGCCGATGAGTGCTCCGGATGCGCCGTGCAGCGGCGGTCATAATACAGCAGCAGTTCCCCGTCGCTCAGGTTCTCCACCTGCTGCGACAGGATCTGTTCCTTTTCCGCCCCGCTGCGCTTGCAATAGAGGTGATCCGCCTTGAGCTCTTTTGCATTCTCTGCAACGGAGTCGTTGCTGGCATTGCTGAAGAGCGTGATCGTGTGCACGCCCAGCGCACGCAGCTCTTTGAGCGCGGGCTTCGTGTCCGACTGCACAACTTCCTGCAGCAGGATCTTGCCTGCATACTGCTCACCAACGGATACATAGACCACATAGCCGTCTGTCAGGTCTGCATCCGGGATGTCCACACCCTTGAGGATCATCAGCTCACGCGTGCCGACGCAAACACGGGTCGATTCAATGTAAACCTCCACGCCGCTCTCGGGAATATCCACCGCGCGGGAGAGATACTGCGTGAGAATGGGGCCGCTGTAGGCAGCGCAGATCGCGCGCGCCGTGCGGCTGTTCGAGCAGGACTCCGCATTGGCCGCCAGCTGCAGCAGGGCCTCCGGCGTCAGCTGACTGGATTTCACGCTGATCACCTTCGGAAGCTGGCTGTCCCCTTCCCCTTCATCGACTGCAACCGCACGCACGGCGTTGAGCGCGCGCATGCTGCGGCAGCTGCGAAACAGCACGTCGCAGCGGTATGCACCGTTGACGGCACTGTACCACACCAGCGGCACAGAAATCAGCAGCGCACACGGGGTGGAAAGAAAGAGGACGATCATGGCGGCATGAATTGCCCGGGAAACCGTTGCGACCTTGAGCACGATCTCCAGGACGGTCACCAGCACCGCAATGCACAGACCGGCCGGTGCAAGATAGCCGATCCACTTCGGGGCGGCGAATTCAGCCGGAGAATGGATCTCCCCGCCGACGGCGGCTTCCAGCGTTTTCTGCGCATGCACCGTAACGACCGCGATCAGGATCGACACGACCCGGTACACGAGCAGGAAAACGGCGGCATCCACCGGCTGCCCGACCGCCATCGTACCGATCACGCACACGATCACGATCACCGCGGGCCGGAACACCTGCCGGTTCAGAATGCAGGCGATCGCAGATGCAAGGTAGTCATACCCGGCGGCGAGCGCGGACAAAGCCAAAAGGATATACTGCACCACCGTGTTGTGCACCAGTGCGCCGATGACGCACAGGATCAGTGCCGCAGCAAGACGCACGATCAGCACAAGATCCAGTCCCGTTTCCGGAAACAGGCGCAGCGTTTTCCAATCATAATCCGGCCGGTCGGCAGCAAAACAGCTTGCAGACAGCCGCATCAGAAGTTCCTGAAAATTCATGGGAGTTCCCCCTGTTCAGACTGAGCCGTATGCAGACAGCAGCTCAGGCTTTTCCGTCGCAGCCGAGCACATCGACGATCTTGTGCTTGACAAGCTGCTTGATGTTTTCCCGCGCGGGGCCGAGGTACTTTCTCGGGTCAAACTCTGCCGGGTGCTCAGCAAGATACTTGCGGATCGTGCCGGTCATGGCCAGACGCAGGTCAGAGTCAATATTGATCTTGCACACGGCCAGGCGCGCTGCCTGACGCAGCTGATCCTCCGGCACACCGATCGCACCGGGCATAGCGCCGCCGAACTCGTTGATCATCTGTACGTATTCCTGCGGCACGGACGACGAGCCGTGCAGCACGATCGGGAAACCGGGCAGCCGCTCGGAGACTTCCTCAAGAATATCGAAACGGAGCTGCGGCTTCGTGCCGGGCTTGAATTTGTAAGCGCCGTGGCTCGTGCCGATGGCGATCGCAAGCGAATCGCAGCCGGTGCGCTCGACGAATTCCTGCACATCCTCCGGGCGCGTATAGGACGAATCCTCGGCCTTGACCTTGACATCGTCCTCAATGCCGGCCAGCGTGCCGAGCTCTGCCTCCACGACGGCGCCGTATGCGTGCGCGTATTCCACGACCTGGCGCGTCAGCGCGACATTTTCCTCAAACGGCTTGGAGGAAGCGTCGATCATAACAGAAGAAAAGCCGTCATCGACACAGGCCTTGCACAGCTCAAACGAGTCCCCGTGGTCCAGATGGAGACAGATCGGCAGGCCGGTTTCGATCACGGCGGCTTCCACCAGCTTGACCAGGTACGTACGGTTGGCATACTTGCGCGCGCCGGAAGATACCTGCAGGATCACCGGCGCGTTGCACTCCTTGGCAGCCTCCGTGATGCCCTGAATGATCTCCATATTGTTCACGTTGAAGGCGCCAATGGCATAGCCGCCTGCATACGCTTTTGCAAACATTTCCTGAGAAGTTACAATCGACATTGACAAGTCAACTCACTTTCATATAATATATAGAATGTCAATATGATGCAAAACAGATCATCGGTTTAATTTATTTTACACATGTTTTTAGATAATATCAATAGTGGAATTCAATGTTTCAGTAAAATCTATCAATTCTTTGAATTTATGGAGGTAAGTTATGTCCGGTGAATTGAAAGGCGCGTGTATCTTTGGGCAGTCCGGCGGGCCGACTGCTGTCATCAATGCCAGCGCCTACGGAGTGCTCAAGACTGCGTTGGAATCCGATGCCATTACCAACGTTTACGGTGCAGCCCATGGCATCCGTGGCGTTCTGGATGACCGCCTGTATGATATCGCTCAGGAGGATCCGGACGAGCTCCGCCTGCTGCTGCCCACGCCGTCGTCGGAGCTGGGCTCCTGCCGCTACAAAATGGCAGACCCGGACACGGACGATACGGATTACCGGCGTATTCTGGAGATCTTCCGGAAATACAACGTGCGCTACTTCTTCTATAACGGCGGCAACGACTCCATGGATACCTGCAACAAGATCAGCCGCTATATGCAGGCGCACGATTGGGACTGCCGCTTGATGGGCGTGCCCAAGACGATCGACAACGACCTCTTCGGCACCGATCACTGCCCCGGCTTTGCGAGCGCCGCCAAGTACATAGCGACCTCCTGCATGGAAGTGTCCAAGGATTGCCGTGTATATGACACCGGCACGATCACGGTCGTGGAGATCATGGGCCGCCACGCCGGGTGGCTGGCCGGCAGCGCCGCACTGGCATCGGCCTGCGGCTCCGGGCCGGATCTGATCTATCTGCCGGAAGTCGATTTTGACATGGAGCAGTTCCTTGCGGATGTGCACCGCATCTACGAGGAGAAAAATAACGTTCTCATCGCTGTTTCCGAGGGCATCCACTACGCGGACGGCTCATTCGTTTCCGAGGCCAAGGCCTCCGCGACCGACGGCTTCGGCCATGCGCAGCTCGGCGGTCTGGCGGCGCGTCTGGCGCAGGTGATCAAGGAGCACGAACATGCGAAAGTGCGCGGCATTGAGCTGTCGCTGCTGCAGCGCGCGGGCGCGCATCTCGCCTCTCAGACGGATATCGACGAAGCGTTTGCCGCCGGTAAGATGGCTGTCGAGGCGGCGCTCTCCGGCGAGACCGGCAAGATGGTCGCGTTTGAGCGCGTCATGGCAAACGGTCAGTATGCCTGCCGCATGAAGCTCATTCCGCTCTCCGATGTCGCAAACTATGAAAAGAAAGTCCCGGTGGAATGGATCGTGCCGGAGGGCAACAACGTCACGCAGGACTTTATCGACTATGCCCTGCCGCTCATTCAAGGCGTGCCGGAGATCCCGCTGGAAAATGGCCTTCCCCGCTATGCACGGCTGAAAAAGGTGCTTGCAGAATAAACGAAACGCAGAGTCGGCGGAAAATCGCCGACTCTGTTTATTTGTGCTGTTCAAGCGCGGGAAAATATGATAAACTAATTTATTATCTATTGTTACAAAGGAGTTTCCAAAATGATCACTGTTGATGACCTCTCGCTGCAGTACAGCGGAGCCCCGCTGTTTTCCAAGGTGAACCTGCAGTTTACCCCCGGCAACTGCTATGGCATCATCGGCGCCAACGGCGCCGGCAAATCCACGTTCCTGAAGATCCTCTCCGGTCAGCTCGAGCCGAGCACCGGCAGCGTCTATATTGACCCCAAGGCCAGAATGTCCGTCCTCAAGCAGGATCAGACGATGTACGATGCCTATACCGTCATGGACACGGTCATCATGGGCAACCAGCGCCTGTATGACTGCGGCAAGGAGAAGGACGCCATCTACGCCAAGGACGAGATGACGGACGAGGACGGCATCCGCGCCTCCGAGCTCGAGGAGGAGTTTGCCGATCTCGGCGGCTGGGAGGCGGAGTCGGATGCATCCCGCATCCTGCAGGGGCTCGGCGTCGCGCCGGAGCATCACGAGACGATGATGTCCGACATGGATCCGCGCCTGAAGGTGAAAGTCCTGCTGGCGCAGGCGCTCTTCGGCCACCCGGACATTATCCTGCTCGACGAGCCGACGAACAATCTCGACCTTGCGAGCGTCGTCTGGCTGGAAGATTTCCTGATGGATTACGACGGCACGGTGCTCGTCGTGTCGCATGACCGCTACTTCCTCAACAATGTCTGTACGCACATAGTCGATATCGACTATGGCAAGATCAAGATGTATGTCGGCAACTACGACTTCTGGTACGAATCCAGCCAGCTCATGCAGAAGCTCGTCAAGGATCAGAACAAGCGCGCCGAGCAGAAGATCCAGGAGCTGCAAACCTTTATCGCCCGCTTCTCCGCCAACAAGTCCAAGTCCCGGCAGGCCACATCCCGCCGCAAGCTGCTCGAAAAGATTTCCGTTGAGGACATGCCCGCCTCCAGCCGCCGCTATCCGTGGGTCGGCTTCAAGGCCGAGCGTGAGCCCGGCAAGGATCGCCTGTTCGTGACGGATATCAGCAAGACCGTCGACGGCGAAAAGCTGCTCAACCACGTGAGCTTCATCGTCGGCAAGGAGGACAAGATCGCCATTCTCGGCAAGAACGAGCTCGCCGTGACGATGCTCTTCAAGATCCTCATGGGCGATGAAGAGCCGGACGAGGGCACAGTCAAGTGGGGCGTCTCGACCACGCAGGCCTACTTCCCCAAGGATCACAACAGCTATTTTGAAAACTGCGACTATGACCTCATCGACTGGATGCGCCAGTTCTCCACCGATAAGCGCGAGAGCTACCTGCGCACGTTCCTCGGCCGGATGTTGTTTTCCGGCGATGATGTCTATAAGCAGGTCAAGGTTTTGTCCGGCGGCGAGAAAGTGCGCTGCATGATCTCGAAGATGATGCTCTCGGGGGCCAACTTCCTCGTGTTCGACCAGCCGACGAACCATCTCGATCTGGAGAGTATCGCGGCACTCAACAACGGCATGGCCGCCTTCCCCTACAATATTATCTTCACGAGCCACGACCACCAGCTCACGCAGACGGTCGCCAACCGCATCATTGAGATCACGCCTGACGGCATCATCGACCGCCGCTGCACGTACGACGAGTATATGCACATCGCGGGTCAGGAAGCGGAATAAATCATGGAGCAGCTTGCGAAAAACCAACTGCACACCGCCGAGATCACGGGCTATACGTCCGACGGTGCAGGTGTGTGCCACATTGCCGGCCGCGCCGTGTTCGTGAAAGGCGCGCTCGCCGGCGAGACGTGGCAGATCCGTATCCTGAAGGTGACGGCAAATGCCGTCTATGGCAAGGCAGAGCAGTGCCTGTCCCCTGCCCCGGCGCGCACGGAGCCGCCCTGCCCGGTTTACCGCACCTGCGGCGGCTGCAGCCTGCAGCATATGGACTACGACGAGCAGCTGCGCATGAAGCTCCAGCGCGTCAACGATGCGCTCACGCGCATCGGCGGCGTTTCGATGCCGGTACAGGACATCATCGGTATGGAATATCCACTCTGTTACCGGAACAAGGCGATCTACGCCGTCGGCACGAAAGACGGCCGCGTGGTCAAGGGCTTTTACCGCGCGTCCAGCCATGACATTACGCCTGTAGAGCAGTGCCTGCTCCAGCTCCCGCTCGCGGACAAGGCGGCGCAGGCGGTCTGCGACTGGATGGATCTGCGCGGCGTTGCGCCGTATGACGAAGCCACCGGCCGCGGCACGGTGCGGCATCTGTTCACGCGCTGCGCCATGCATACGCCAGACGCCGTACTGTGCATCGTCTCTGCACGTGGGTTCGGCGCGCAGACGGACGATTTGATCGCCTACCTGCGCGAGCACTGCCCGGAGCTGACCGGCATCGTGCTCGATGTCAACAAGCAAAAGGGCAACGTCGTGCTCGCCGGAGACTTTTATACGCTCTGGGGAGAGCCGGAGCTGACCGACCGCCTCTGCGGGCTGACGTTCACGCTCTCGCCGCAGGCGTTTTATCAGGTCAATCCCGTGCAGGCCGAGCGACTGTATGAGCGCGCGGTGGAATACGCCGTCAACGCGCCGACGGATCAGGTGCTGGATCTGTACTGCGGCGCCGGGACGATCAGCCTGTGTCTGGCGCGAAAGGCCGCGCACGTCATCGGGGCAGAGATCGTGCCGGAGGCGATCGAGAACGCGCGCCGGAACGCGGAGCGAAACGGTATCGAAAATGCGGAGTTTCTCTGTTCCGATGCCGGCGCCGCAGCAGCGGAGTTGGCCCGGCGCGGCGTCCGGCCGGACTGCATCGTGGTCGATCCTCCGCGCAAGGGCATGTCCCCGGATGCCATCGACGCAATGGTGTCCATGCAGCCGCCGCGCATCGTCTATGTCTCCTGTGACCCGGGCACGCTCGCGCGCGACGTGAAGCTGCTCACACAGTGCGGCTATACGCTCACGCAGGCATTGGCCGTGGACATGTTCCCGCAGACGCCGCACGTCGAGACTGTGGCACTGCTGACATATGCAGCTAATGAGAAGGAGCATTAAATTTTTAACTTCAACGGAATTGAGAGTGATATGAAGGTGGCAAAAGGAATTATCTACATTATGGAGACGGTTGTCCCAGGCCTTATTAAGATTGGAAAAACGGGGTCGGAAAATTTTGAGCAGCGAATGTATTCACTTGAACGCAATGGCTACAACAATGTCGTCGGCTTAAAGAGACGCTTTGCCATTGAGGTAGAAGATTATGATGCTAAGGAAGCGCTGTTAGACAGCTTGTTTGATAAGAGCCGCCTTCAAAATTCAGAGCTTTTTGCATTGGATATTGATATGGCGATCCAGCTTCTCTCCTCATTTGATGGCAGACAGGTTTATCCCAAAAATGAGACCAAAGAACAGGCATTTACGTCGGCTACAGAAAATCGCAAACTCACAGCCGATATTGCGCTCATTCCAAACGGTGTCTACTACATGGACATGCAGAAAACCGGCTTTGGGCGTGTCACTGCAAAGATGAAAGTTGAGGACGGCCTCTTTACCGTGCTTAAAGGCAGCATTTGTTGTCCGACCAATGCGTCTTGGGTTCCGGCAGCACGGAAGGGCGCTATTATCAAAAACAATGTTCTGATGGAAGACGTCGAATGCAGTTCCCCATCAACTGCGGCTTGGATTCCCACCGGCAGCCGAAACAGCGGATGGTACGTTTGGAAAACAGAAGCTGGAAAGCCGATTGATATTTTCAGAAAACGCGACTCCAGCAAGGGCTAAAGTCATCAAATATGCAATATACACTATTTTTCTGAAAACTTCTCTTGCAATGCACCAGATGTTGTGATATAGTAACTCCGTTATAATAGATGATTTTCCCTATCATGAAAGGATGAATACCATGACTACTTTGGAACTGATTCTGACGATTATCCAGCTGGTTTCCGGTCTCGCCGTGACCGTGATCGTGCTGATGCAGTCCGGCAAGAGTGCCGGCCTGTCCGGCGCCATTGCTGGTGGTGCGGAAACGTTCCTTTCCAAGGGCAAGGCCAAGACGCTCGATGCCAAGCTCGCCAAGGCGACGAAGTGGTTCGGCCTCGTCTTTGTTGTCCTGACGCTGGTGCTGACCGTCCTGATGCACAAGGGCGCGTAATTTCCGGCACAGAACACAAAAGCGCATCCCCCGGCATTGCCGGGGGATGCGCTTTTTCACTTTTTTGTTGGATTTGCCCGGTATCAGTCCGGGTACTCTGCGCGGCTGCCGCCGATGAGCTTCGGCCGCGTGCGGGCAGCATTGACCGGCGCTTCTCCGATCGTCTTGACCGACAGGCGCAGCGGCACGGCCACGTGCTTGAGGTGCATGCCGATCATGGTATTGCCGATATCGAGGCCGGCATCGGCCTTCACAAATTCGACCGCGACGGGATCGTCCATCGCCTCATAGACCGCCGTTGCGAACGAGCCGCCGGCTTTCGGCCGCGGGCGGACGCAGACGATCTCGTATCCGAACCGCTCCGCGTCGGCGCGCTCCATGATCAGGGCGCGGTTGAGGTGCTCGCAGCACTGCGCCTCCAGGCAGAGGCCGCGCGCTTTCAGGATCGGCAGGATCTCATCGACCACGGCTTTTGCCGCCTCGGGCGTCGAACCCTTGCCGATCTTCTGCCCCATGATCTCGCTCGAGGAGCAGCCGATCACGACCTGCTGGCCGGGCTTGAGCGCGGCAACATCCAGCAGCTCGAGCAGGGCCGCGCGGGCGGATTTGCGAATCTCTTCATACATGAATGGTCATCTCCAGACAGTTATTAAAAATTCTTATTTCCATTGTAGCACGGTGCGGGGCATTTGACAATCCTCTGCAAGGCGTGTATCATGAATGTTGACCAAATTATTGTAACAGGAGGGAATTGCGTTTTGAAACGTTTCAATCGCATTTTTGCTTGTCTTCTCGCCGTGGCGCTGCTCGCCTGTGCCTGCTCCGGCTGCGGTAAAAAATCCGAGGAGCCGTCCGTCAACGGTGCCGACGCGAAAAACGAGCGCTACTATGCCCCGCTGACCGGTGAACCGCTGAGCAGCAAACCCGCAAACACCCGGCCGTTTGCCGTCATGATCAACAACATCGTCTACGCGCAGCCGCAGGTCGGCATCAGCAACGCAGACATGATCTACGAGATCCCGGCCGAGGGCGGCATCACGCGCATGATGGCCATTTTCAGCCACCTGTACGATGTGGAGTCCGTCGGCAGCATCCGCAGCCTGCGCCCGTATTATCTGAGCGTCGCCCTGTCGTATGACGCCATTGTCATCCACGCCGGCGGCAGCGAGCAGGCCTACAGCGACGTCAAGACCTATAACGCCGACCATCTGGACGGCGTGCGCGACGGCAACACCAGCTCCATGTTCTACCGCGACGCCAGCCGCGGCCAGCACGGCTCGGAGCACACGCTGTTCTTCCACGGCGCGAACGTGGAAGCGCTCGTGGATCAGTACAAGTTCCGCACCGAGCATGAGAGCAGCTACAAGACCGGCCTGAACTTTGCCGACAATGCCGTCGACCAGTGCACCGGCGGCGCGGCCGAGAACGTGCAGGTGACGTTTAACACGTCCAAGAGCACGTCTTTCACCTACCACGCTGACAGCGGTAAGTACACGGCCGTGCAGTACAAGGCCGACTATAAGGACGGCGCGACCGGCGAAGCGGTCCCGTTTACCAATCTGCTCATCCTCTCGGCCGATATGAAAACGGTGGACAGCTACGGCCGCCTGGCCGTTGACCTCATCGGCAGCGGCACCGGCTACTTTGTAACCGGCGGCAAGTATGTGCCGATCAAGTGGGCCCGCAGCGATATCAACAGCTGCTTTACTTACACGCTCGAGGACGGCACGGCGCTGAACCTCTCGCGCGGCACGACCTATGTCGGCGTGATCCCGACCAACGGCGGCAGTGCCAACTTCAGCTGAGAGCAAAATCAAACCATTTTGCAGCACTATGTGCGTGGGAAATCGCGCACATAGTGCTTTTTTCTTCCGCAGCATGGTTGCCTGTTCTCTCAAATCTCTGCTATAATGGCCGTGCAGCGGGATGCAGCTGCAAGTGCACAGAAAGGAAGATCGCTATGACCTACAATTTTGATGAGATCATTGACCGCCGCCACACCAACGCGCTCAACACGGATGGCTTCCGCGGCTATATTTTTCACGCCGGGCCGGAAAAGGTATTTGCCTTCAAGGATGAAGAATTTGTCCGCATGTGGGTTGCTGACATGGAATTTGGCGTGGCGCCCGAGATCCTAGATGCGCTGCGCGCGCGGATAGACCGCCGCATCTTCGGCTATACCGGCCTGTATGACGACGAATATTACCGCACGTTCTCCAAGTGGTGCCGCGATCACTATGACTGGAGCTTTCCAAAGGAGCAACTGTGCGTCTCGCCGGGCATCATCCCGGCGCTCTACCAGCTGACGGAAACGCTTTGCGGCCCGGACGAAAAGGTGCTGCTCAACACGCCGGCCTACGGTTATTTCCTCCACGCGGCGGAGTACGCCAGCGTGGATGTGCTGACTTCCCCGCTGCACAAGAAGGCTGACGGCACATTCGAGGTGGATTATGAGGACTTCGAGCGCAAGTGCGCCGATCCCGCGTGCAAGCTGGTGTTCTGGTGCAATCCGCACAATCCCACCGGCCGTATGTGGACAGAGGAAGAACTGCGCAGGGTCGCCGCAATCATCGAAAAGTATAACCTCTGGGTGGTGTCCGACGAGATCCACTGTGACCTGATCCGCTGCGGCCGCCGCCACATCCCGATGGCAAAGGTCATGGATTGCTATCCCAAGCTCATCACCTGCATGGCGCCTACCAAGACCTTTAACATGGCGGGGCTTGCGTTTTCCAATATCATCATCCGCGATCCGGCGCTGCGCGCCCGTTTTCAGGAGCGCGACAAGCTGTTCGGCATGGTCAACCCCATGTCGCTGACGGCGGCGCAGGCGGCCTATTCGCGCGGTGGAGCGTGGCATGAAGCACTAAAGCAGTATTTGGACGAAAACTTCGCATTCGTCAAGGCATTTCTGTCCCAGGAGCTGCCGGAGGCGGTCATGTACATTCCGGAGGCGACGTATCTGGCATGGGTTGATCTGTCGCGCTGCCTGCCGGACGTGGCGGACCTGCCGGACTTCTTCGCCAACAAGGCAGGCGTTCTGCTCGAGGGCGGGGATTCTCTCTTCGTCGGCAACGCAAAAGGCTATGTGCGCCTGAATCTTGCGATGCCGCGCGCGATCATTCAGACCGGTCTGGAGCGGATGCGCGATGCGATCCGCGAAGAGCAGGCAAAGCATTAAAAACAAAGCAAAAAGCCCGATATGGCCAGCGCCATATCGGGCTTTTTCCCGTTTTTATTCCCACGTCTTCCACACATCCGGGCAATAGCCGACGGTGGCCTGCCGGCCGTTGCGGACGATGGGCGTCTGCAGCAGGGACGGATCTTCGAGCAGCCGCTCGATCTTGTCCTGCTCATAGGTCAGGTGCTGCACAAGCGCGTAGTCCGCCGCCTTGGGATTGAGCATGGTATCCAGCCCGACAGCATTTTTCACGCTCGTCAGTTCGCCGCGGCTCATCCCGTAGCGCAGCAGGTCAATGGCCTGGTACGGGATGCGGCGCTCCTTAAAATAGCGCTCGGCCTTTTTCGTGTCAAAGCATTTGGATTTGCCCCAGATCTGGATCTTCATGGCGCACTCCCCCTGCTCAGACTTCAATGATCACGGGCAGCACCATGGGGCTGCGGCGCGTGGTCTTATACAGATAGCCGCTGATGTTCGACTTCACGCGGCCCTTGATGGTCGCCCAGTCGTGCTGTTTCTGCCGCTCGCAGCTGGCAAGGCTTTCATTCACGACACGCTTGAGCTCGCCCATGAGTGCCTCCGCCTCTTTGACATACACAAAGCCGCGGGTGATGATCTCAGGATCAGCGACCGGCTTGCCGTTTTCGGACGAGAGCGTGATGATGGCCATCACGATACCGTCCTCGGCCAGATGACGGCGGTCGCGCAGCACGGCGCTGCCGACGTCACCGATGCCGGTGCCGTCGATATACACATCGCCCGCTGGGACATTGCTCGTCGCGCGCATACTGCGCTTGGTGATCTCGATCACTTCGCCGTTTTTAGCCACGAGCACATTCTTCGGCTCCACGCCCATGAGCTTGCCGATCTCGGCATGCTTGCACAGCATCCGATACTCGCCGTGCACGGGGATAAAGTAACGCGGCTTCGTCAGCGCGAGCATCATCTTCAGCTCCTCCTGGCAGGCATGACCGGAGACGTGCAGCGGCGTGTTGCGGTCATAGATGACCTCCGCGCCCTTCTGAAACAGCTCGTCAATGACGCGGCTGATCGTGATCTCGTTGCCCGGAATGGCCGAGGCAGAGATGATGATGCGGTCGCCGGCGTCGATCGTGACCTGTTTGTGCTCGGAAAACGCCATACGGTGCAGCGCAGACATCGGCTCACCCTGGCTGCCGGTGCAGACGATAACGGTCTTGCTGCGCGGCAGGCTGCCGATCTGCGACATGTCCATCATGACGCCGTCCGGAATGTCCACATAGCCGAGCTCCGTCGCAACGCGCATGATGTTTTCCATGCTGCGGCCGGTAATGCCGACCTTGCGCTTATACTTTGCCGCCACGTTGATGATCTGCTGCAGGCGATGGACATTGGACGCAAACGTCGTGACGATGATGCGCTTGTTACAGTCCTTAAAGAGCTCATCAAAGCAGTCGATCACGCGCGCTTCCGAGGCGCAGTAGCCGGGACGCTCCACGTTCGTGGAGTCCGACAGCAGCGCGAGCACGCCCTCGTTGCCGAGCTGGCCGAGACGCGGCAGGTCGATCATGCCGCCCTGAATGGGCGTAAGGTCGATCTTGAAGTCACCCGTGTGGATGACGGTGCCGATCGGCGTTTTGATCGCTAGCGCAACGGAATCGGCAATGCTGTGGTTCGTATGGATGAACTCCACCTCGAAGCAGCCGAGCTTAAACTTATCGCCCGGCTTTTTCGTGAAGATCTGCGTATGGTAAAGCAGGTCATGCTCTTCGAGCTTGAGCTCAATGATCGCCGCCGTCAGAGGCGTTGCATAGATCGGCATGTCAAGCTGCTTGAGCACATACGGGATCGCGCCAATGTGGTCCTCGTGTCCGTGCGTGATGACCATGCCGCGGATGCGGTTTTTGTTGGCCTTCAGGTAGCTGATGTCCGGGATGACCATGTCAACGCCGTAGAGGTCCTGATCTGGAAAGCCCATGCCGCAGTCGACAAGGAACATATCCTTGCCATACTCGTAAACGGTGAGGTTCTTGCCGATCTCACCGAGCCCGCCGAGCGGGATGATTTTCAATTTAGATGCCATTCGTATCTCCTTTACGTTCGCTTTCAGGCAGACTGCTCCCCCGGAAGCTGGTTGATTTTTCGAAAAATATGTACGAAATGCGTTGCCCGCGGCGGCGGATAACCAGAGTATTCCCAGAAATCCGAGCCGTCAAACCTGTTACATTTCCATTCGGCCGGCCAGCGCCCGCAGGAGCGTGGCATCGTCCGCATATTCCAGATTGGAGCCGACCGGAATGCCGTAAGCCAGACGTGTGATCTTCACGTCAAACGGCTTGAGTAGGCGCGCGATGTACATCGCAGTCGCCTCACCTTCCGTGTCGGGGTTGGTGGCCATGATGACCTCCGTGATCCCGCCGGCAGCCACACGCTTGACCAGCTCCTGGATCCGGATATCGTCCGGGCCAATGTGATTCATCGGCGACAGCACGCCGTGCAGGACGTGATAGACGCCGTTATACTCGCGGCTGCGCTCAAACGAGAGCACATCGCGCGGCTGCGCCACGACGCAGATAGTGCTCTGGTCGCGCTTCGGAGAGGCGCAGATGGTGCACGTCTCCTGATCGGTGAGATTCTGGCAGATGCTGCAGCAGTGGATGTTTTTCTTGGCGTCCACAATGGCCGCGGCAAACTTCAACGCCTCCTCTTCCGGAAGGGACAGAACATGAAACGCCAGCCGCTGCGCGCTCTTGCGCCCGACACCAGGCAGCGCGGCGAACTGGTCAATGAGGTTTTCAAGTGCATTCGGAAAAAATGACATGGGAATACCGTCCTGAATCAAGCATTGCGGATGGCGGCGATGGCGGCCGCACGGTCACTCTGGCGGAACACGGCGCTGCCGGCGACAAGCACGTTTGCGCCCGCCTGTTTTACAAGCGGGGATGTCTCCGGGTCGATCCCGCCATCAACCTCCAGCTCGCACGCGGGGTTGACCTGCGCGATCCGCTCATGCAGCTGCGCGATCTTCGGCAGCTGATCGGCCATGAAGCGCTGGCCGCCGAAACCTGGCTCCACCGTCATAACCAGCGCCAGATCCAGCAGCGGCAGATACGGAATGAGCACACTCTCCGGCGTTTTCGGCTTGATGGCAAGCCCGACCTTCCTGCCGTGCGCCTTCACGTCCTCGATCGCGGCAAAAATGTCCTGCGGCTCGTCCGCCTCGACATGGAACACGACGAGATCCGCGCCGGCATCGCAAAACTCGCCGACGTAGCGGTGCGGCCGGTCGATCATCAGATGAACATCCAGAAACATCTGCGTATGCTTGCGCACGGACTTCACGACCGGAATGCCGATCGAGATATTCGGCACAAAAATGCCGTCCATCACGTCAATGTGGACATAGTCCGCACCGCCGGCCTCAATCTGGCGAATATCCTCGCCAAGCGTGCAGAAGTCCGCCGAGAGAATGGAAGGTGCAAGTTTTGTCATGGATGCCACTCCGATCTATGGATATCCGGCAAGCCGGACACGATCCGTATTCTATAACTAAGTTATTATACACCTGTTACGGTTATCCTGCAAGTACCGTCGGCAAAAAATCGTGGCTTGACGAACGCCGCCGCCTGCGCTATCATGTGCTTCAGATACTTCAAAGAATAGGAGCGAAGCAAATGTCTATCGAAGCAGGAAGAGCGTATTTCCGGCAGTTTGGTATGGAGGACCGTGTGCAGGAGTTCACGGTCTCGAGTGCGACCGTTGATCTGGCGGCAAAGGCTCTTGGTGTTGAGGGTGCGCGGATCGCAAAAACGCTGTCGTTCAAAACGGCGGACGGCTGCATGTTGATCCTCGCCGCCGGCGATGCGCGCATTGACAACCATAAATTCAAGGAAAAATTCCACATGAAGGCCAAGATGCTCTCGGCCGACGAGGTGCTGGAGCTGGTGGGACACCCGGTCGGCGGCGTGTGCCCGTTCGGCTGCAAGGAAGGCATCCCGGTGTATCTGGACGTGTCGCTGCAGCGGTTTGAGACGGTGTTCCCCGCCGTCGGCAGCCCGTCGAGCGCGATCGAGCTGAATCTGGACGAGCTCTACAAATATTCCAACGCCCTTGAGTGGATCGACGTCTGCAAGCTCCCGGCCCCGGCCGAGGCGTGAGCCAGGCGCAAAAAAGCCTGACGAACCATCGTTCGCCAGGCTTTTTTATTTGCGATTCGCAGAAGATCACGCCAACAGCTTGGTCATGCTCTTGAGGCTGATGACCAGCGTGGAGGCGTTGTGCAGCAGCGCAGAGGTCGCAGGCGGCAGAACACCGGCCACACCCAGGCAGATCAGCAGGAAGTTGAAGCTGATGATCTTGCGGTAGTTGCTGTGAATGCGCTCCATGAGTGCGTCACTCAGGCGCTTGAGCGTCAGCAGGGCGTACAGATCATCGGCGCCGACTGTAATATCGGCCACTTCGCGCGCGATTGCTGCGCCGTCGCTGATGGCGACGCCGGCATCGGCCTCGGAGAGCGCCGGGGAATCGTTCACCCCGTCGCCAAGCATAATGACCTTGCGTCCGGCCGCGTGCTCCGCCTGAATAAAGGCGGCCTTGTCCTCGGGAAGGACTTCGGCGAAATAGGCATCCACACCGACCGCTTCCGCGACCGCGCGGGCGGTCTTTTCATTGTCGCCGGTCATCATGACCAGCTTGTTCACGCCGAGCTCCCGCAGACCACGGATGACATTGGCCGCTTCCGGCCGCAGCGGGTCTTCGATGCAGATAACCGCTGCCAGCACACCGGAAACAGCAAGATACAGGTGCGAATACGTATCCGGCAGAGCATCGAATTTGGCCTGCTCCCCTGCCGGGATGACGCAGTGCTCATCCTCAAAGACAAAGTGGTGGCTGCCGATGACGACCTTCTGTCCGTCGACGCTACTGGAAATGCCGTGCGCGACCAGATACTCCACGCGCGAATGGCGCTCCTCGTGGCGCAGACCGCGGCGCGCCGCCTCCGCGACGACCGCTTTGGCCATGGAGTGCGGATAATGCTCCTCCAGGCAGGCAGCCAGACGCAGCATATCCGCCTCATCATTGCCATCGAAGGCCACGATTTGTGCAACTTTCGGCTCGGCGCGCGTGAGCGTGCCGGTCTTATCGAAGACGATCGTGCTCGCCTCGGACACGGCCTCAAGGAACCGCCCGCCCTTGACGGACAGGTGATAGTCACTGGCCTCCTTCATGGCAGAGAGCACCGCAATCGGCATCGAGAGCTTGAGCGCGCAGGAGAAATCGACCATCAGCACGGCCAGCGCCTTGGTCATGTTCCCGGTCAGGAGCCAGACCAGCGCCGTTGCACCCAGACTGTACGGAACGAGCTGATCGGCAAGGTGCGATGCGTGATTCTCCGTTGCGGACTTGAGCTTTTCCGACTCCTCGATCATGCGGATGATACGGTCGTAGCGGCCGCTGCCGGCGCTCTTTTCCACGCAGATGGTGCAGTCGCCCTCTTCGACGACGGTACCGGCGTAGACATAGCCGCCCTCCGCTTTGCGGACGGCCAGCGGCTCGCCCGTGATGGAAGCCTGATTGACCATCGCCTCGCCGGAGACGACCTTGCCGTCAAGCGGGATCACGTTGCCGGTATGGATCACGATCCGGTCGCCGACCTGAACGTCTGCCACCGGCACAAGTACGGAGCCGGCGTCCGTCTCTTTCCAGACCTTGTCCACATTCAGGGACATGGTCTGTGCGAGATCGGCAACGGACTTCTTGTGCGTCCACTCGTCGAGAATGTCGCCAATGCCCAGCAGGAACATGATCGAGCTTGCCGTCTTGAAGTCCTTGCGCAGCATCGAAACGGTGATCGCCGTTGCGTCCAGCACCGGCACCTGGATCTTCCTGTGCATCAGGCACGTCAGACCGGCCTTGATATACGGCACGGAACGCGCGACCGTGATCAGCGTGCGCACCGAGCTCGGAACGAACAGCTGCTTGATGCCGCGCCAGCACAGCGATGCGACCAGCTTGTCCTCAAAATCACGATTCAGGGCGCGGCTGCTGTGCTCCGGCGCGAGCGCCTGCTCCTTGGCATAGGCAAAGGACGAGAGTGCCTTCGTAACCGTTTCCCGCGGCCCGTCGTAGCAGATCACGGCGTCGCCGGTGCGGTCATAGACTGTCGCTTTTGTGACGCCGGAGACCCGATTCAGGTATGCCTCCAGAATGTCCGCCTGCTGCAGCGACATGGCACCCTGCATTGTATGCACGCGCATACGGCCCCGGGTTTCATGCAGGATTGTGCATTTCATGCTTACTCAGCCTTCTCTGCCGTATCCTCAATGACCTCAGCCTGCTCGGCCGCGCGCTTTTCGTTGAATGCCTTGGCACCGGCCAGAACGTCACCCGCGAGCTCCTTGACGTTCGTTACAACCGCCATGACATCATCCTTTTCGCGCAGGGCCGCTGCCGTCGTATAAACGTATACCTTCTGGGCATCTTTACTCGCAAGAATCTTTGCACCGACTGTTGCAAACAGCGCGCCGCCAACAAATGCTCCCAATTTTTCCATGCTCATAACGATTTACCTCCATGTTATTTGATCCGCAGAATTGCGGTCTGGTTAGCTTGCTCGAATTTCTGTTAGATGCAGCTAACTTTCAATTTCAAGTTATACCACTCTAACCGGCTTTTTTCAAGTGTTCGGATAAAAATTTACACATTTCGGCAACGTTAACAAAAGTGCCCCGCCAGAAACGGCGGGGCACGATCAATCTGTCGGATATTTGGTTACTTCAGCAGCATCTTACGGAAATTCTTCTTGCCGCGTTTGAGCACAACGCCGTCCCTCAACTCTGCCTCGGTAAAGGTCTTGGCAATATCGGTGACCTTGCTGTCATTAGCAGTCACGCCGCCCTGCTGCACATTGCGGCGCGCATCGGACTTAGATGCACACAGACCGCTCTTGACGAGCAGGCTGAGGATGTCATTGCCGTCTTCTTTCGTGATCTCCACCGTCGGCACGCCCTCGCCGGAGCCGCCGAACACTGCCTTGGCAGCTGCCTGCGCCTGATCGGCCTCCGCCTCGCCGTGTACCATCTTCGTGAGCTCGTATGCAAGGATCTCCTTGGCTTTGTTGAGCTGCTCACCCTGCCAGCTGTCCATCTTGTCGATCTCCTCGAGCGGCAGGAATGTCAGCATACGGATGCACTTGAGCACATCGGCATCGTCGACGTTGCGCCAGTACTGGTAGAACTCAAAGGGCGTGGTCTTATTCGGGTCGAGCCAGACGGCGCCCTTGGCGGTCTTGCCCATCTTTTTGCCCTCGGAATTGAGCAGGAGCGTAATCGTCATAGCGTGTGCATCTTTGCCGAGCTTACGACGGATGAGCTCCGTGCCGCCGAGCATGTTCGACCACTGGTCGTTGCCGCCGAACTGCATGTTGCAGCCGTAGTGCTGGAACATATAGTAGAAGTCGTAGCTCTGCATGATCATGTAGTTGAACTCCAGGAAGCTCAGGCCCTTTTCCATGCGCTGCTTGTAGCACTCAGCACGCAGCATGTTGTTCACAGAGAAGCATGCTCCGACCTCGCGCAGAAGCTCAATGTAGTTGAGCGGCTTGAGCCACTCGGAATTGTAGAGCATGAGCGCCTTGCCGTCCGAGAAGTCAATGAAGCGCTCCATCTGACGCTTGAAGCACTCGGCATTGTGTTTGATGGTCTCCTCAGTAAGCATCTGGCGCATATCGGTGCGGCCGGAGGGGTCGCCGATGAGCGTCGTACCGTCGCCGATGAGGGCGATGGGCTTATTCCCGGCCATCTGCAGACGCTTCATCAGGCACAGCGCCATGAAGTGACCGACATGCAGCGAGTCCGCCGTGCAGTCAAAGCCAATGTAGAACGTGGCTTTGCCGTTGTTGATCATGTTTTTAATCTCTTCCTCGTTGGTCACCTGCGCGATCAGGCCGCGGGCGATCAGTTCATCATACAGTGTCATCGTTTTCTCTCCTTGCGCGTTATTCTTTCACTTTGTTCTCTGCGAGGATCTCCTCGGCGCGCTGTGCGCCCCAAGCGATCATATGGGCGCAGTGGCCCTTGCCGCCGTTTTTCGCCACGAGCTCCTGGCAGCGCAGGCAGCCAAACTCGGCGCGGAAGCTCTGCGTCATCTGCTTGGTCATAGCCGTGGCAGTTACCTGATCGGCGGCGAGTCCGAACGCCATCACGGCGCCGGTGATGCTGCCGCAGATCTCCCCGCAGCGCACGCCGCCGCCGAAGCCGGCCGCAACACGCTTTGCCGTGCTTTCGTCCAGGCCGGTCTCTTCCTGCAGCGCTGCGAGCACGCTCTGCGCGCAGTTAAAGCCGTTGTCGTGATAAGCAATGGCGGATTCCTGAATACTCATGGTTCTCTCTCACCTTTCTTAAGCGATTGTTTATAGGCATCGGCGGAAGCGAGCTGCTCTGCCGCGCTGGCCAGTGTCAGCGGTGTGATGTGATCGCCGCCGTAGAGCCGCGCGATCTCGCGCTGGCGGCCGTCACTGTCGAGCAGCTGCACCGTCGTGCGGGTACGTCCGTCCTGCTCGCGTTTTTCGATCAGGTAATGCTGATCGGCCATAGCCGCGATCTGCGGCAGATGCGTGATGCAGATGACCTGCTTGACCATAGAGAGCTTACCGAGCTTTTCACCGACACGCTGAGCGGCCACGCCGGAAACACCGGCATCCACCTCGTCAAAGACCATGGAGGGCACGTCATCGCGTTCAGCGAACACGTTTTTGAGCGCCAGCATGATGCGCGAGAGCTCACCGCCGGAAGCAATCTTACTGATGCGCCCAAGCGCCTCTCCGGCATTTGCCGAGATCAAAAAACGCACATTGTCCGCGCCTGTACTCTGAAATCCGGGCGTACCGCCGAGCGGTGTGATCTCCGCGTGAAAGCGCACCGACGGCATGGACAGCTCGCGCAGTTCACGCTCGACCTGCCGCTCGAGCGCGGCGGCGGCAGTCCGGCGCGCCTGCGTCAGTTCCGCCGCCGTTGCGCGCGTCTGCTCCGCCTGCTTTTGGATCATCGATTCGAGCTTCTGCAGCCGGTCGCCTGCGTATTCGATCTGATCGAGCCGGGTCCGGGCCGCTTCAAGCGTGTCGATCAGCCCCGCCTCATCCGTATTGTATTTCCGCTCCAGCCGCCGCAGCAGCGACAGGCGCGTTTCGATGCGGTCAAACTCCTCGTCGGAAAAATCCAGCCCGTCGCGGAAGTCGCGCAGCATCTCCGCCGCATCCTGCAGCGTGAACACCGCGCCCTTGACGGCTTCCGGCAGACTCACGAGCTCACTCGCGTAGTTCGCGGCCCGCTCGATCTCCGACAGAGCTTCTCCGGCCAGCGCAGTGGCGGAATCGTCCCGGCCGGCCAGCAGGTCATACGCCCGATCGACCGCTTCCGAGAGCTTTTCAAAGTTGCGCAGCAGGTCACTGCGCTCCGTGAGCTCCGCCTCTTCCCCGGCCTTGAGCTCCGCGCGCTCCAGCTCTTCGATCTGGCGGCGGAGGCTTTCGGTCAGCAGTTCTTTCTCGTTTTCATAGGTCGAGAGCGTGTCGCGCTCCCTGCACAGTGCCTGGTATGCCCGATACTGCTCACGGTAGCGTGCGAGCTCCGGCTCCAGCTGGCCGAATCGGTCCAGATCGCGCAGGTGCTCCCGCTCATCAAGCAGGTGCTGCCCGTCGTTCTGGCCGTGGATATCGAGCAGCAGCGCGCCCAGTGTGCGCAGCTGCGCCGTTGTGACCGGGACGCCGCAGACGCGGCAGGACGTCTTGCCCTCGGCCGTGATCTGGCGGCGGATGATGAGCTCATCGTCGCACTCGATCTCGTTTTCCTCGCACCAGTCCCGGCACGGGTCAGGATCGAACGTCGCGCAGACGACCGCCTTTTCGGCGCCGGTGCGCACGAGCTCGCGCGAGGCGCGCGCGCCGAGGATCGCGTGCATGGCGTCCACAAGGATGGATTTGCCCGCGCCCGTCTCGCCGGTCAGGATGTTCAGGCCGGGGCCGAGCTCCAGATCCGCCCGCTCGATGACCGCGACGTTTTCAATATGCAGTTCTCGCAGCAAAGCGCTTCACCTCCTGCGGTGTCCTCAAAGCAGCTTTTCGATCTCGTGGAAAAACTCATCGGCGGACGTATTGTCCTTCATGAGCAGAAATGCCGTGTCGTCGCCCGCAAGCGTGCCGACGAGCGTGTCGATGCGCATACTGTCGAGCGCGGAGCATGCAGCCGAGGCGAGGCCCGGCAGCGTCTTGATGACGATGATGTTCTGCGCCTCGGCATACGACGTCACACATTCCCGGAAAATTTTCTTCAGGCGCTCATCGTAGCCGGGAAATTCGTCCGCCGCCGGTGCGGCGTAACGGTATTTCCCGCTCGGCGCGAGCGTCTTCGTCAGGTGCAGCTCCTTAATGTCGCGCGACAGCGTCGCCTGCGTGCTCGGAACGCCGCGCTGCGCCAGCACATCCATGAGCTGGTTTTGCGTCTCGATCTCCTGCTCTGCAATGATCTGCAAAATGATGTTTTGTCTGGTGGATTTCACGTCGTCCCTCCTCACAGTCTGTCTGTCAGCTTGCCAAAAGCCGTCTCATAAAAGCTGCGGATGCCGGTATCGGCCAGCAGCGTGTAATTGTCCGATCTGCGGATGCGGATCTGATCGCCGCGGATGAGCGCGATGCTGTCGCCGCCGTCCGCCACGAGGATGGCCGGCCGGTCATGAATGCGCTCCGGCACGATCGTGATCTGCCGCCCGGGCGCAAGCACAAAGGACTTTCCGGCCAGACTGTGCGCGCAGATGGGCGTCATGATGATATTCTCGTTTTCCGGCTCGACGAGCGGGCCGCCGGCCGACATGGAATAGGCCGTGGAACCAGTCGGCGTGGCGACAATGATGCCGTCGCCGTTGAAGCGCGTGATGGGCACGCCGTCGCCATAAGCGGTCACGCCGATGCAGTCCACATGACCGCCGTGGATGACCACGTCGTTGAGCACCGACTGCGTGCAAATGATCCGCTCATTGCGCACGAGCTCCACATCGAGCATCATGCGCCGGCTGACCGTATACTGCCCATCCGCGATCTCGAGCAGCATATCCAGCTCGTCGTCCTCCAGGCCGGCCAGAAATCCCTTGCCGCCGAAATTCACGCCGATGATCGGGATCGGATGGTCACGCAGCGTGACTGCAACATGCAGGATCGTCCCATCGCCGCCCATGACGATGATGAGCGCAGCATCGTGCGCGGCGGCCTCCAGCGGCCGCACCGGGACATCCCCCGGCAGGTAGGCCTTCGGCGCAAATACCGGTGACATGACCACCCGATGGCCGTGCTCCGTGAGCATACGGTAAACCGTCAGCGCTTTTTGCAGGCCGCTGTCCCGGTATGGATTGGCCGCAATGACGATGTGTTTCATACGCCGCTCTCTTTTCCGTGGGCCAGCGCGCCGTGCGACTGCTCCACAATGGCCGCCGGATCGAGCTCCGGCGCGGGATGTGTTCCCTTGCGCAGGTAGCCGAGGTACTCAATGTTGCCCTCCGGGCCCTTGATGGGCGAATAGTCCAGCCCCATGACGGTAAAGCCCGTGCCGGGCACAAAGTCCAGAAAGCTCTCGAGTACCTCCAGATGCACCTTCGGGTCACGGACGACGCCTTTTTTGCCGACCTCTTCACGTCCGGCTTCAAACTGCGGCTTGATGAGACAGACGACCGCAGCATCGTCCTTCAGCAGCGGGCAGACCGCCGGCAGGATGAGCTTCACGGAGATGAATGACAGATCCATGACCGCGAGATCCAGCGGTTCCGGGATCTGCTCGGCTGTGATATAGCGCACGTTCGTGCGCTCCATGGAGATCACGCGCGGATCGTTGCGCAGGCTCCACGCCAGCTGGCCGTAGCCGACATCGACGGCGTAGACCTTTGCCGCACCGTTTTGCAGCAGCACATCCGTAAATCCGCCGGTCGAGGCACCGCAGTCGATACACGTCAGGCCGGTGGGATCGATTGGAAACACTTTGAGCGCTTTTTCCAATTTAAAACCGCCGCGGCTGACATAGGGCAGCGTGTTGCCGCGCACCTCGATCTTCGCATCGGGCGCGACCTGCGCGCCGGGCTTGTCCGCGCGCTGGCCGTTGACATAGACAACGCCGCTCATAATGATCGCCTTCGCGCGCTCACGGCTCTCGCTCAGGCCCTGATCGAAAACGAGCTGATCGAGTCGTACTTTCTTCATACGCCGTTCCCCTCTTTCTCGCCGGAGCACATCGCCTGCGCAGCGGCAGCGATCGCCCGGGCATCCAGACCGTATGCCGATTTGAGCACATTCGGCGCTCCGTGCGGGATGATGCCATTGCCAAGATTGAGCAGCCGCGCGGCCTTCAGCGCCATACCGGCCTGCCCGGCAGCAGAGAGCACCTGCTCGCCGATACAGTTGGCAGCGCACACATCCTCGACCGCCAGCAGCCGCCCCGTCTTGTGCAGGGACGCAAGCACCGGCGCCAACTCCAGCGGCGCGACCTGCGCCAGCTTGACGACTTCTACCGAAATGCCCTGCTGCGCAAGCAGATCCGCCGCCTGCAGCACATCGTTGATGACAATGCCGTAGGTCAGGATCGTCAGATCATTGCCCTCACGCAAAACCGTGACCGGTTCCGGATGGCAGTCCTGATACGCGCCCTCGCCGCCGCGCGGATAGCGCAAGGCGACCGGGCCGCTCAGCTCCAGCACCGCTTTGCGCAGCATCGCGCGCAGCTCGGCGAAGCTTGCCGGGCAGAGGATGCGCATATACGGCACGGAGCTCAGATAACTGATGTCAAAGCAGCCGTTGTGCGTATCGCCGTCATTGCCGACGATGCCGGCACGGTCGACGCCGAGCACCAGATGCAGCCGCTGCAGGGATGTGTCGTGGATGAGCATATCATACGCGCGCTGCAAAAAGCTCGAGTAGATCGCCGCGACGGGCTTGAGCCCCTGCTTGGCCATGCCGCTGGCCATCGTGATCGCGTGCCCTTCCGCGATGCCGACATCGTAGAGGCGATCCGGATGCCGCTCGGCAAAGGTCGTCAGGCCCGTGCCGGTCTGCATGGCCGCCGTGATGGCGACGACCGTCGGATCTTCATCCGCCAGCTGCGAGAGCGTCTCGCCGAACACGTGCGAAAAGTCCGGCTTCGGCGCAGGCAGCGCCCCGGTCACGGGATCGAACGAGCTGACGCCGTGGTATTTCTCCGGCGCCTGCTCCGTGTAGGAGATACCCTTACCCTTTTGCGTCACCACATGCAGCAGCACCGGCTGGCGCAGGTCACGCGCCCAGCGCAGCATCTTTTCCAACTGCTGCTCATCGTGCCCGTCCACCGGACCGATGTAGTAAAAGCCCATATCGTCGAACATGTTGTTCGGCAGGACAAGATCCTTCACATGTTCCTTCACATGGTGCAGCACCTTATACAGTCCGCGCGCCTTGCCGACGGTATTGCGGTAAAACTGCTTGAAGTGCAGATAGCTCGGCTTCACGCGCTGCTTGGACAGCAGCGTTGCCATGCCGCCGACGTTTTTGTTGATGGACATGCCGTTGTCATTGAGCACGATGACCATCGGCTCGCCGCTCTGCCCGGCATCCGACAGGCCCTCGTATGCCAGGCCGCCGGTCAATGCGCCGTCACCGATGAGGGCGATGACGTCATAGTCCGCCCCCGTGAGTGTACGCGCCCGGGCCATGCCCAGCGCGACGGAGATCGACGTGGAGGCGTGGCCGGCCACAAACGCATCGTGCACGCTCTCATCCGGCTTCGGAAACCCGGCAATGCCGCCGAACTGCCGCAGCGTGGAAAACGCTTCGCGCCGTCCGGTCAGGATCTTGTGCACATAGCTCTGATGACCGACGTCGAACACGAGTCGGTCCTTTTCGGTGCTATACACCCGGTCGATCGCAACCGTGAGCTCCACTGCGCCGAGATTCGACGCCAGATGCCCGCCGGTTTTCGCAAGATTCTCGACCAGAAAAGAACGAAGTTCCGCACACAGTGCCGGAATTTCTTCCGCCGGCAGCGCCTTCAGGTCGGCCGGTGAATGGATTCGCTCTAATATACTCAAAACAGAATACCTCACGTATAATAATACAAAGTATACTATAACAAAAAGTGCCGGACTTTACAAGAGTAAGCCGACACTTTTCGCAATTTCACCGGAAGTCCGGTGTTTTTATGGATTCAGTTTTTCCGATCTGCCAGCGAGCGGGCGAGCTGCTGCAAAAATGCGCTGTCCGCAAACACACCGTCCACGGCTGCTGCCGCTTGCTCGGACAGCTCGTGCACATAGGCGCCGCAGCGCTCCAGACCATAGAGCGCCATGAAGGTGTTCTTCCCCTCGCGCGCATCCGAGCCGATGGGTTTGCCGAGTTCCGCCTCCGTACTGATGACATCGAGCATGTCATCGCGGATCTGAAACGCCAGACCAAGCGCCTTGGCATACTTCGCCGCGGCTGCGCGCTGCTGCGCGTTTCCGCCGCCGCTGGTCACGCCCATGAGGCATGCGGCGTGGATCATCGCCGACGTTTTGCGGTCGTTGATATCCATCAGTTCCTCTTTTGTGAGGACCTTGCCCTCACCTTCCATATCTAGCTGCTGACCGCCGCAGATGCCATTTTCACCGGCAGCCTCGGCGAGCAGGCGCGCGCACTCGGCGCGCACATCCGCCGGCAGCTCCGTCGAAAGGATCGTGTGGAATGCCTCCGCCTGCAGGGCGTCGCCCGCCAGCGTCGCCGTGCACTCGCCATAGACCACGTGGTTCGTCGGCTTGCCGCGGCGCAGATCATCGTTATCCATGCACGGCAGATCGTCGTGGATGAGCGAATAAGTATGCACCATCTCGACCGCACACGCAACTGGCAGCGCCGCGCGCACATCCCCGCCGCAGGCTGCGCAGAACGCGAGCACCAGCACCGGACGCAGGCGTTTACCGCCGGCGGTCAGGCTATAGTGCATCGCCTCCAGCAGACGATGATAGGACACGGTCGTGTCCGTAAAATAGCTATTGAGCGCCGCATCGGCGAGCGCTTTGTATTCCTGATACTGTGTCTGATAATCCATACGTTATTCCTCAGTTTCAAACGGGAGCTCGACAGGCGCGCCGTCGCTCCCTTTTTTGAGCTGCACGACCTTCTGTTCCGCCGTGTCCAGCATTTCATTGCAGGTCGCAAGCAGGTGCGATCCTTCCTCAAACAGCGCCAGCGATGCATCGAGCGGCACATCGCCCTTTTCCATCTGCTTGACGATCTCATCCAGCCGCTGCATGGACGCTTCAAAGGTCAGTTTCTGTTTTGCCATGGGCATCCTCCCTGTTGTTTACGGTGCAGTGCAATGCACCGTCCTGAAGCTGTACACGAACCGGATCGCCCGGCTGCACCTTTGCCGCCGAGCGGAGCACCGTGCCGTCGGCATCCGTCGCCACGGCGTAGCCGCGGGCAAGCACCTTCAACGGGCTCATCGCGTCCAGCGCCGCCGCATACTGCGCAAAACCATGTCTGCGCGCGGCGAGCCAGCGCTCCCCCGCCGCCGTCAGGCGGCTGCGGGTATAGTCCAGCTCCACGCGCCGGAGATCAAAATAAGCCGCCGGAGACTGCAGCACACGGCGGCCGGCCAGATTGTCCAGTGCGGCCCGGCGCTGTGCCATCTGCTTGCGCATCGCCTGCGCCATGCGGATATCATACCCGCGCAGCGTCTCGCGGATGTCCTCCGCGTTCGGCACGGCCAGCTCCGCCGCATTCGACGGTGTCGCGGCGCGCAAATCGGCCACAAAGTCCGAGATCGTCACATCCGGCTCGTGCCCGACGGCGGAAATGACCGGGATATCCGAATCGTAGATCGCCCGCGCGACACGCTCGTCATTGAACGCCCACAGATCCTCGATCGAACCGCCGCCGCGGCCGGTGATGATGAGGTCGCCGACCCGATAGCGGTTGGCATACCGGATCGCTCCGGCGATCTCCGCCGGTGCCTCCGTCCCCTGCACGCGCACGGGCAGCAGCACGACCTCGCTGGCCGGCCAGCGCTTACCGAGCACGCGGATGATATCGCGCACGGCCGCACCCGCCGCCGACGTGATGACAGCGATCCGCTGCGGAAACAGCGGCAGTGGCTTTTTGTGCGCGCGGTCAAACAGGCCCTCCTTCTGCAGCTGCTCCTTGAGCTGCTCGTAGGCGGCATACAAGTCGCCCACACCGCCTGGAATGAGCCGCGTACAGTAGAGCTGATATGCCCCGTCGCGCGGATAGACCGCGATGCGGCCGATGGCCGCAACGCTCATTCCGCTCGCCGGGCGAAAGCGCAGCGACTGCGCGCTGCTGCGAAACATCACGCACCGCAGGCTGCTCTCGGCATCCTTGAGCGTGAAATAATGGTGCCCGGACGGGTAGACCTTGTAGTTGGACAGTTCCCCCGTCACACAGACATTACCGAGCAGCGCATCCGCATCCAGCAGCTGCTTGATGTGGGCGTTGAGCTCCGTTACGGTAAAGGATGTACGCGCCATGTCAGGCTTCGGCGCCGTTCTCGGGCGTCTGCTCCGGTTCATCGGCCGGCGCTTCAGCAGATGCTTCTTCCGCTTCGGCCTCCGGCTCGACCTCGCCGCGCACAAAGCTGCCGAGCACGCCGTTGATAAACGCCACGGTCTCCGGCTCTTCATAGCCCTTGGCCAGTTCCACCGCCTCATTGATCGCGGCGGCATTCGGTACGTCGTCCATATATAGGATCTCGCACATGGCGCAGCGCATGATCGCCGCGGCAACGCGGGAAATGCGCTCCAGCCGCCAGCCGCGGGCATATTTTTCGATCATGTGGTTGAGCTCGTACATATGGTCATAGACCAAACCGGTCAGCCGGCGGATATAATCGAGCTGCTTCTCGTCCGGATATTCCAGAAACAGCGGGTCTTCCTCCGCCAGCGTCGCAAAATACTCGCGGCTGAAGAAAGTATCCGCCGTCTCGCGGGCATCGTCCCCGGCGAGCTGCGCGGCAAAGCTGAGCTGGATCGCGATCTCACGCGCAACCGTTCTTGTCATAGTGATTACTCCTGCTTTTCTTTATTTGTCGAAGGCCACACCGGACACGTGCACGTTCACAATGGGCTTGCCCATGCCGGTCATCGACTCGACCGCGCTCGTGACCGATTCCTGCACGGCCTTGGCGACCGACACGACACTGCAGCCATAGCGCACCGTAATGATCGTATCGACCGTCATCGTGCCGTCGACGATCTGCACCTTGATGCCTTTGGCGGCAGACTTGATGCCGAGCAGCTCGGCCAGCTCCGTACCGGTAGAGGTCGCAACACCGGCGACACCGTCCACTTCCGTGATCGCTGCGCGCACCATGGCGGCAACGACGTCCTCAGAGATATTGATGCTGCCCTTTTCATCCTGGCAAGTAATATAATTTTCCGGCATAAAAAAATACCTCCTGATAAAATTGTACAGTATAGTGTACCACGCGCAGCGGCAAAAAGAAAGAAAAATGTTTCCCGTCCGGCAAAAAGATGCACCCCGTGAGATTCACAGGGTGCATCCGCATACTTGGAATTACTTGGTCATCGTCTCATGGAACATCATCAGGATCTTTGCTGCCTCCGCGCGTGTCGCGTTTCTGGCCGGCTGGATGTACAGGCGGCCGTCGACCGTGACGCCGGAGATCGCGTTGATCGCAACGGCGTCCTTCATCGCGTCCAGCGCCCAGGAGCCGACGCTGCCGGCATCCACAAAGCGGCTCAGATCATCCGGCTTCCAGGTCCGATCGACCATGCGCACGTTATTCAGATAGCGCATGAGCATGAGCACGAAATCCTGGCGCGTAATATTTGCATTCGGTGAAAATGTCGTGGCCGTCACACCGTTGACAATGCCGACCGAATGTGCCCAGGTCACTGCTTTCTGATACCATGCGCCCTCCGGCACATCCGTGAACGGCGTGCCGCCGCTCACTTCCGGATTACCGTGCAGGTTGTACAGGATCTGTGCGGCCTGCGCGCGCGTCGCATATTCGCCGGGAGCAAAGCTGCCGTTGCCCATGCCGGACATGAGGCCGTAGGACAGGCAGTACTGAACACCCGGATAGAACCACGATGTGTCATTTTTGACATCGTTGTATGCCGCAGTGGCAACAAGGCCGCTTGCAGGCAGAATGTCGCGCTTGGTGGCCGAGCAGCGCGTGCAGGTGTAGGTCATGCTGCCCTGCGTCGTTTCCGTTGCTTCCTTCGTCACCTTACCCTCATCCCAAGCGTGGCCGAGTGCGTCGGTATAAGTATCCACATAGCTGTCACCGCAGGCGCAGGTGTGCGTCGTGTAGCCCTTTTCGGTGCAGGTCGGCGCTGTGACAACATCCTTGTAGCTGTGGGTATGGGAAACATAATTGTAATGGATGTTAGCATTTAAGAGCGCATCATTTCCGTAAGAAATTTGAATTGCCTTCCATTGCGCCTCGCTCCCGGCATAGTACACATCGGTCAGAGATGTGCAACCAACGAAAGCATAACTGCCAATGCTCGTCACTCCGTTTAGGATCGTCACGCTGGTCAGAGATGTGCAATAATAGAAAGCCTGCTCTCCAATGCTCGTCACGCCATCCGGGATCGTCACGCTGGTCAAAGATGTACACGAAGCGAAAGCGCCATCGCCAATGCTCGTCACGCTGTCCGGGATCGTCACGCTGGTCAGAGATCTGCACTCACAGAAAACATACACTCCAATGCTCGTCACGCCATCAGCAATCACAGCTGACTTTACCATGCTTCTACTGCCATACCACGGCGCATCAGAAGAACCACAGTCATGCATATCCCCGCTGCCGCTGATCGTCAGCACGCCCTCGCTGTCCAGCGTCCAGATCAGGTTGCTGCCGTTGCCCTCCGCGCCACAGGTGCCGCTTGCAACAACATCTGCCGCCAGCGCCGTGGCCGGCAGGAGCGACGCGATCATCAGCACCGCGAGCACAAAATTGAATATACGTTTTTTCATCCTCATTTCCTCTCATTTCATGATTGGAGCCGGAAGATATAAGCTTTGAATTCCATAAACTATCTTAGCTTCCTGTTTTAGGCTATAACTGTCATGACAGGTGCCGTCAAGCCTCTTTGTGCTCGTTGGCAGTTCTCCATTTAAAATGGCAGCATCCCCGCTCCGGTCGGAGCGGGGATATGTTTTACAGGATGGTTCACTGCGCGTCCTGCGCGTCGGCCTTGACCTCAATGACCTTGATCTGCGGCGCGGTATAGTCCGTTTCTTTGACGATGGTGTCCGTGATGGTTGCGACCTGTGCCGTGCTCAGCCCATCGGCCGGCGCGGGCACGGCGACCGTGATGCCTTCATCCGTGATATAGACCACACACTCGGAAAAATCCTTGGCCAGCAGGAGATTTTCGATCTGCGTCTCGGTCATGGAGTCGCTCGCCATGGCAGAGATGGCGCTCATGGCGCTGTCGATCGTCGCCTGCGAAGCGCCCTCGGCCGTCGAGGCTGATTTGAGCAGCGACAGCGCCTCGTCGCGCGACTGCTGGCGCGTCAGGCGCGCTTTGGCAAAGTAATCATCGGATGCCGACGCCGACGCTGCGGCCGCTTCCTCCTCCGCCTTGACCGCCGCCGTGGCGGCGTCCTCGGCGGCGGCCATTTCGGCGTCCGCCTTTCCCCACTGGGTGTTGTACGACCAGTTAAAGTAGATCGCGGCGCAGACAAACAGCAGCACCACAATGATCGCAATGTTTCGTTTGGTTTTTTTCATAGTCGCCCTCCCGTTATTTAGATTGCGGATCCGGCTGCTTTCGGAGCACGGAGATGTGATCCGTGCTCAGGCCGGTAAACTGTGCCACTGCCTGCGTGACGGCGAGCTGCACCTGCGGCGAATCCGCCCCGTCACAGACGACGACTGCGCCGAGATACTGCGGGCTGACCGTCTTGAGCTCCACCGCCTCCTGTGCCCCGCCGCCGGCGGAGATGATGGTCGGCTCACCGCTATCGTCCGTCGCCAGCTCCCGCTCGGCCGAGCAGCGGTAGGACAGCAGCACCTGCACTTGTCCCGCGCCGTTGATCTGCTGCAGGAGCGTTGTCAGGCGCTGCTCCTCGGCCTGGATCGTCTGCGGCTGTGTCTGCTCGGAAACGGCTGCCGCCTGCGCCGTCTTGGCCTTTGTCCTGCTGCCGGTCGGCAGCAGGAGCAGGATCAGCCCCGCGAGCAGGATGATGAGAACGTATTTATACTTGGCTGCGAAAGCGCTGAGTTTTCGTGTGTTCATGATGTACTGCTCCATTCCTGCCGCGTGCGCGGGACCCCGAGGTCGGCCTCGATGATCTGCGCCAGGCGGCTGTTTTCTGCTGCCGGCCCAGATGTGACCAGGCGGACGGACTGCGGATACCAGTAGCCGTCGGTGCTCCACTGCAGCGTGACCTGCGCATCGTCGAGCGCAGCGCCGCACTGCGCGGCTTTGTCCAATATATATGTGCGCATTTCCGATTCTATGACCGTGCGCTGCAATCGCTCGCTGCTGTCGGACACCGCGCCGTCCGTCGACACCGAGACGTGATAGTCCTGCAGCGCGGCGGCATAAGCGTCATAATCGAACGTCACCAGCGGCGAGAACAGCAGGCACGTCAGGGCCACGCCGCCGGCCAGCTTCGTGACGCGCCGCAGGCTCTCCGACGTCGGAAACAGCGACGCCAGCGCCGTCAGCAGCGCCACGCCCGCCAGACTGAGCAGCCAGGCACGCAGAGATTCCATCATCCCGTCACCGCCTTCATACTCGACACGATCGAGAGGAACAAAATGAGCGACGCCACGCCGACCATCCCCAGCAGGAAACCGTACACGTCCGCAAAGCCGTCGATCAGCCGCCCGACACGCTTGTCCGCGAACGACTCGGCGATTCCGGCAGCAAGCTTGTACAGGACATAGTGCACGGCGAACTGCAAATACGGCGTGACGCACACGGCGGCGACGCTGACGACGCCGACGATGCCAATGCCGCTGCGCAGGATCGCGGCGCTGGAAGTGACCGTGGATGCCGCATCGGCCACGATGCTGCCGACGACCGGAAGCGCGGCGGAGACGGCCGTCTTGACTGCCTTGGCTGCGGCTGCGTCCGCCGAGCCGGTGAGGATGCCCGTCAGCGACAGGTAGAGCGTGAACACGCTCGCAAAGCCGATGAGCAGCAGCCGGAACGCCTTGCGCAGCAGACCGCTGAGGGACGCGAGCACGTCGTTTTCGAGCGTTGTGCCGCAGATGACCGTACCTGCGTACAGATACAGCAGCGGCAGGAGCACCGCCGTCTCCGCGGACAGAAGCACATCCAGAAACAGTGAAGTCGCCGTGTATTTTGCGGCCGCCGACGTCGCCGCGCCACTCGCCGCCGCGGCGGCACACATGCTCGGCAACAGGATCTTGGAAAAATCCCGCAGCGTTGCAAGTGCCTCGCTGCCCGCGGTGATGCACGAGGTCACGTGCGTAACGCTCAGCGCAGCGACCGCCACCGTGCCTGCCATCTGCGTGACCTTTCCGCAGACGCCGCTCACGGAAAGGGGCGCGCACAGCGCCGACAGAAACACGATCGCCAGCAGCAGCGCCGCATTGCGCGCCGCCGACGCGACGGCCCCGCCGCCCTCGTGCAGCACATAGGCCCAGAGCTTTGCGAGCAGGGACTGCGGCTGCGCGGCATCCGCAACGGACAGTTCACCGAAGGCGTCATATGACTGCTCCGGAAGCGCGGATTCCAGCGACGCCGTACCGAAATCCGCTGCCTGCTCAGCCGCAACATCGTAGGCAAACGCCCCCGGCGTGCACGCCGCCAGCACCAGCAGCACAGTCAAAAGCACAAGCAGCCGCTTTTTCATAAGCATTCTCCGATCATGGTCAAAAACGTGCGCATCAGCGGCAGCGCGGCATAGAGCGCGGCCGCCACGCCAACGAGCTGCACCGCGCAGGCGCCGGCAGCCTGTCCGGCGTCTTTGCAGAGGCTCTCCCCGATCATCGTCAGGATGCTGATGGTCATGCACTTGAACAGCGGCCCGGTGTAGACGCCGGAGAGCTTGCTGACCGCGATCGCATCGCGGAAAAACGCCGCCAGCGGCTCCAGCAGACCGATGCACAAAAACAGCGCCAGCAGTGCCGCCGCCATGCTCAGCAGCAGCGACATGCCCGGCACAGTCTTGTAGACCGTGGCGGCGGCAGCGGCGGCAATGACCACGATGATGATCGCCTGAAAGACCGGCTCCATCACAGGGAAAACAGGCTCTTGATTAAATCGAACAGCTCGCTGATCTTCTGGATCACCAACACCAGCACCACGACCAGACCGGCAATGGTCGTCATGAGCGCCTGCTCGTCGCGCCCGGCGCGCGAGAGCAGGATATTGAGCACGGCGACCAGAATACCGATCGCCGCGATCTTAAAGACAAGGTCAACGTCCATAAGCGCCTCCTGTGTAATCAAAACAGAGCCACGGCGGCGAGTAGACCAAGCGTCGCGCCGAGGCCGCAAAAAAGTTTTCCGCGCTGTGTCGTGTCCGCCTGCATCTGCGCCGCAGCAGCCTGCAGCGTCTCGATGCAGGTGTCCAGTGCGCGGCGCTGGATCTGCGCGTCATACTTGCCAAGCTGTTCGCCCAGCGTCAGCAGCGCTGCGCGCACATCGGGCGTCAGCATGTCCAGCGCCTGAAACGCGGCCGCCCAGCTCTCGGAAAACGGCCGGCCGCCGTCCGTGATACCGTCTGCGAGCGCGGCATATTGCGTACTCAGCGGCTCGGGCGCGCCCGCCGCCAGATGGTGCAGCGCCTCCGGCAGCGGCAGCAGACGGCCGACGATATCGCTGCGCAGCAGGTTCAGGCTGTCGATCACCGCCGTGAGCAGGCGCAGCCGCAGCCGCAGCTCCTGCCGCAGCGCGAATCCGGCGGCCGTACTGCCCAGAAACACCAGCGCCGCTCCCAGCCAGTGCAGGCGCGTCATGTCAGATCCTCAACGGTATAGACGCGCTCGCCGTCGCTGCGCGTGATGCACACGGCGCGGCGGAAAATATGCTCGTCCAGCAGTGCGCGGTACAGCGCCCTGTGCCGCAGCGCCGCAACGCTCTGCGCGTGCGCCGTCGCCAGCAGTGCGACGCCGCAGCCGGCGGCGATGCGGATGGCCTCAATGTCCTCCGGCGCACTAATCTCGTCAAACGCCAGCACATCCGGCCGCATGGCGCGCAGGAGCATCATGCAGCAGGCCGCCTTCTGCCCGCCGGTCATCACGTCCGTATTTGCTCCGACGTCAAACTGCGGCGCGCGGTTCTGCACGGCCGCGATCTCGCCGCGCTCGTCCATGAGCGAGATGCGCGTGCCCATGTCGGACAGGCGGCGCACACACTCGCGCAGCAGCGTCGTTTTCCCGTTGCCGGGCGGCGAGAGGATGAGCGTACTGCAAAACCCATCGCGGAGCAGCTGCGGCAAAAGCGCATCGGCACAGCCGGGCACCGCGTGCGGGATGCGCACAGACACGGAGCTCAGCTGCCGGATGCCGTCGATCTGCCCGGCAGCCTGTCCGTAAGCGCAGCCGCAAAGCCCGACACGGCAGCCGCCGGCCGTCTGTAAGTACCCCTGCCGGATCTGTTCTCCGGCCGCGTAAACGGACGCTCCCGTCGCGCGCTCGAGCAGATAGTCCAGATCACCCGCCAGAATGGCGCGGCATTCCGCCGGATATACATGCGCCTGCGTCAGCAGCACGGGCACCTGGCCGATGCGGCAACAGATCTCTTCCACGAGTTCCTGCCGGTCGCGCTGCGTGTGCGCAATGGCCTGTCCCAGCGCCGGCGGGAACAGCGCCAGCGCCTGATTTGTGAAGATCATGGTGGTCCCTCCTCTTTTGTTCTGCCACATCCTATGCATGCGCAGCATAAGACAGAACAAAAAAGAGAGGCAGCCAATAAGCTGCCTCTCTCAAGCAAAGGATAGATCAAATTAGAGTTTGCGGCACTCGAGGTAATAGCGCTTGTCCGCGCCGAGGCCGATGGAAAAGCTCTTTTTCGGGAACGGGCCGGAGCGCAGCACCGACGTGAAGAGCTCCGACTTATCCATGCGCGGCATGAGGATGCCGCAGCAGCCATCACCGGCCGCAAGGGCGATCGCCTCATCGTCGCCGTGGATATAATCGACCGAGCCGCCGTTTTCCGCGAGATAGGCCGTGCAGAACACATCCATCGCGGCGATCGCTTCACCGAGCGACGCGCCCTTGGCGAGAATGTCGCGGCGCGCACGCCCGGCGATCAGGGAGATCGCATAGCCGCTGCCGTCAGTGGATGCCAGCGCTGTCTCCGCCGCCTGCATCCATTTGGACGCATCGGTACCGAAGAGCACGCGGTGGATGGGTTCAAACGTCACGGCCGGGCTGTGCAGGTTCACAAGCTCAACGAGCGCGTAGCGCGCGGGATCGGCCGCCGCCTGCTCGGGCGTGAGCGTTTGCTTCTTCTCCAGCCAGCACAGACGGGCTGCCGCCAGACTGTGGTTGCCGTCCGCGATGGCAAAGCGCATGGGGTGCGCGCCGTCCGTGCCGACACCGGTCGCGCACAGGCGCGCGGCAAGCGCATCCGCCTTCGCGCCCGCAATGCGCAGGCCGCGAACGTGACCGCCGCCGGACATGAGGTCAAAATCATACAGCGTTTCGCCGGCCGCCGCCTGCGCTTCCCGGCGGATCGTATCCTCCGGATCGCTGTAAAACACCATGATGTGCGGCATCTCCAGCGCTGCCGCCGCGCGGATGCGCACACGCGCAGGCAGGCGCGAGGCGACCGTGCCCTCCGTCGCGCGGATCGGCGTGACGGAGTCCGGCGCGTAATCATACGCCTCCAGATCGAGCGCGCCGACAATGCCGCAGCGCACGGCGCCGCCCGGAAGCGTGCGCTGCACGAGCACAAGGCTGTGCGGCATGGTGCGGAACACGCCGTCATCGAGGTAGCGGCGCATGGTCTGCTGGATCTCGCGCGTTGCCGCAGCCTCATCGCACTTGCCGAGGTAAAACTCCGGCAGCATCAGCCGCAGCGTGGAGGGCGCGTTGCCGACGGTGTCCTGCACTGCCTGCCAATAGCCGGCATCCGCCGTGAACTGGTCACAGGCAATGACGCTCCAGCGCCGCATATCTGCATGCGCCGGCAATAGAATATCCGTTGGGGTAAAAAACAGGTTCGGGTTCATTCCTGGCTCCACTTTTCTGCTCTGCCGACGGCGCGCAGCCAGTTATCGTGATACTGCTTTGCCTGCTCGGCATCCATTTCGGGCTTGAAAATACGGTCAGACTGGCGCAGGAGCGCAATATCGTCCACGCTCTCCCAGACGCCGCTGGCAATACCGGCGAGGAACGCCGCGCCGAACGCCGTCGTCTCGACCAGCTTCGGCCGGTCAATCGGCACGCGCAGCATATCCGCCTGAAACTGCATTAAAAACGAACTGACGGACGCGCCGCCGTCCACACGCAGGACGGAGATCGGGCTCTCGGCATCGACCTGCATGGCATCGAGCAGGTCCTTGACCTGATACGCGATGCCCTCAAGCGTGGCGCGGGCGATGTGTGCCTTGTTGCTGCCGCGCGTGAGGCCGACGATCGCGCCGCGGGCGTACATATCCCAGCGCGGCGCGCCGAGACCGGTGAACGCGGACACAAGATACACGCCGCCGTTGTCCGGCACGCTCTCGGCCAGGATATCGCACTCATGCGCCGTGCCGATCAGGCCGAGCTCGTCGCGCAGCCACTGGATGGAGCTGCCGGCATTGAACACGCTGCCCTCGAGCGCATAGGTCGTCTTACCGTTGACCGACCACGCAACGCTCGTGACCAGACCGCTGACGCTGCGCACAGATTTGCTGCCGGTGTTCATGAGCGTGAAGCAGCCGGTGCCGTATGTATTTTTCGCCTGGCCCGGCACGATGCACGCCTGCCCAAGCAGGGCGGCCGCCTGATCGCCGGCGCTGCCGCAGACCGGAATGCCCTCGAGCGTCTCCAGTCCTGGCAGACCTGCCGTCACCTGTCCGTACACCATGGACGACGGCACCGGCGTCGGCAGCATGCTCATCGGAACGCCGAGACGCGCGCAGAGCTCCTCGTCCCAGCAGAGATTGTCAATGTCAAACAGCATCGTGCGCGAGCAGTTGGAATAGTCCGACACATGGGCGCGGCCGCCGGTCAGATTCCAGATGAGCCACGAGTCCACATTGCCGAACAGCAGCTCGCCGCGCTCAGCGCGCTCGCGCGCACCCGGAACGTTATCGAGGATCCACTTGATCTTCGTGCCGGAAAAATAGGCGTCGATGAGCAGGCCGGTCTTCTCCTTCACATACGGGCCAAGACCGTCGGCCGTGAGCTGATCGCAGATGGGCGCCGTGCGGCGGCACTGCCAGACGATCGCGTTATAGACGGGCTTGCCCGTGTTCTTGTCCCAGACGATCGTCGTCTCGCGCTGGTTCGTGATGCCGATGCCGGCGATGTCCGTCGGCGACAGGCCGCTCTTTTCAAACGCCTCGCTCATGGCAAGCATCTGGCTCTCAAGGATGACCATCGGATCATGCTCTACCCAGCCCGGCTTCGGGTAGATCTGCGTAAAAGGATACTGCGCCAGAGACACAATGTTGCCCTTACTGTCGAAGATAATGGAGCGGGAACTGGTTGTACCCTGGTCAAGTGCAATGATGTAGCCGTTCATAATTAACATTAACCTCCATAGACTTGACGGAATCCGTCAATTGGAATACAATTCAGGTAGCATTTAGTATATCACAACTGGAGGAGTATTGCTATGCCATCTTTTCATGATTTCAGGTTTTTATCCACTGACGGGAAACACAAGGTATTTGCAAGAGAATGCACCCCCGACGGCGAAGTCCGCGCCGTTTTGCAGATCGCGCACGGCGTCGCCGAGCATATCTATCGTTACGCCCCATTCATGGAGTTTCTGGCCAATCACGGCTTTGTCGTCGTCGCAAACGACCACCTCGGCCACGGCAAGACCGCCGAAAACGAACAGGAGCTGTGCTTCTTCGCGGAAAAGGACGGCTGGAACGATGTTGTGAGCGACATGGATCAGCTCCATAAGCTGACCGCCGCCAAGTATCCCGACGTCCCCTACTTCCTGTTCGGCCACAGCATGGGCAGCTTCCTGACCCGCACCTATATTATTGACCATCCGGAGGGGCTCAAGGGTGTCATCATCAGCGGCACCGGCCAGAACCCGGCCGCCGTCGTCGCCGCCGGCAAGCTCATGGCCAAGCTCGAAATGATCGACAACGGCCCCATGTATCACAGCCCCACGCTCGACAAGCTCGCCTTCGGCAGCTATAACAAGAAATATGACCACGTGCGCACAAAGCTCGACTGGCTCACCCGTGACGAGGCGATCGTGGATCAGTACATCGCCGACCCGCTCTGCGGTGCGATGGCGACTGCCGGCATGTTCCACGACATGATGGGCGGCCTGCAGTATATCTGGAAGACGGAAAATCTCAACAAGATGAACAAGGCCACCCCGGTCTACTTCATGGCCGGTGACAGCGACCCCGTCGGCAACTACGGCGAGGGCGTCAAGAAGGTCTATAACCGCTTCCTGAAGGTCGGCTGCAAGGACGTAAAGCTCAAGCTCTATAAGGACGGCCGCCACGAGATGCTCAATGAGCTCAACAAGGACGAGGTCTATGCCGATATCCTCGACTGGCTCAACAGCAAGATTTGATTTCCTCGGTCGATACATTACCACAGTTCATCACGGCAAGTTATATAAGCTGCGGGCGGTGCTGATGCACCGTCCGCAAGGGAA
>ERZ1107006.482-NODE-482-length-40250-cov-6.165593_pt1 | contig 40250 bp, 36 predicted proteins | sample MGYA00403696_ERZ1107006 | MGnify/ENA primary metagenome ERZ1107006 (study PRJEB35170, sample SAMEA104062441) | human gut metagenome | biome: human gut; feature: human-associated habitat; material: faeces | place: Denmark | collected 2012-08-13 ...
AGGGCGAGGGTCCACCCGTTCCCATCCCGAACACGGAAGTTAAGCTCGCTTCTGCTGACAATACTTGGCTGGAGACGGCCCGGAAAGATAGGTAGCGCCAACACAACAGCCTGTGACATTTGTCACAGGCTGTTGGCATATCTGGGAGTACGGTTCGGTATGCCTGCGGCATCTTTCCGTAACATAGAGTATTTGCCTGATTGACGTCTGCTGCAGTAGATGGTATATTGGTGGTGAACTTATACGGAGGGAATACATATGGAGCAGAAACAGCTAAAAATGTGGCTGCCCTCATTTTTGACTTGGCGGGCCGAGCGTGTATTGCAGAAACAAGCAGAGATGGGTTATCTGCTTATAGCTGTAGAAAATGTTGGAAGCTTCTATACATTCTCCTTTGAGAGTGCGCCGCTATTGCCGCGGCGGTTCTATGTATTCCGACAGGACGATATCGGAAAGTGGGGCGCACACGGAAGATCTCCGAAAGAAATCGCCGAGGAGGAGATCAGCCCCTATTGTGCAGAGATCTTCAAATGCAGCGATAGCTGCTCCTTTGTGGCGGAAATACAGCAGGATGTACCGGATGACGTAATAAGCAAAACCGTTGAAAGGCGGATGCGGAACACAGCAAAGTATCATGTGGAGCTTTTGGTAACTTGGTTATTGCTGCCAGTGATATGCCTCATTGTAGTGACCGTAACGAATACGCCATGGGAGTGGGGGAATAAGACAGCATATGCAATGCTTATGGGCACGCTGCTGATGTACCATGCTGCGGCCTCAATAATAAGTTATATACACCGATAAAAAGCACCCGCAAGGGTGCTTTTTATTTGCTCCAGTGCTTCAGCTTTGGCAGCATCTGATTGAAATAGGTTCTAGCCTGTTCAGGAGGGAATTGCTCATTGGACATATGGGTGACGAGAAACTCCAGGAGCTGCTCCATGCTGTCATAGGTGAACTTGCTGTCGGTATAGCACCACTTACAGTAGTCCTCGTTGAAGCTGCCGTCCAGATCCCGGCTGATGACCTCATCACTGTCCAAGGGCATACCACAGCACTGACAGATCAGCTTGCGAGGGTCACCCAGCAGATTATTGATGGAGGTATCAAACAGTGCGGACAACTGCTTTAATGTTTCCGGGTTGGGGACGGACTCGCCGTTTTCCCAGCGGGAGACAGCCTGTCGTGTGACGGCCAGCTTTTCAGACAGCTGATCCTGTGTCATATTGTGCCTTTGCCGTAATTCCTTCAAGACATCCTTTGCTTCCATTGCTATACCTCCCGTATGTACTGCCGCCAGTATAACAGGAAGGTGGATCGTTGACAAGCAATTATCTATTGCGTGGGGAATAAACTGTATTTAGATATTCTGTAAAGTATAAATGCATTACAGAATGACTTTACTTCATAAAAGAAGAAAAGGGTACCACGGCGGGCGGAATGGCGGCATCGGACAGGCGTTTTTCCATCCAGACCACGTCGTACCAGGTGTCAAACTTGTATCCGCAGCGGTGGAAGGTGCCCACGATTTCGTAGCCGCGCCGGGTATGGAAATCAATGCTGGCGCGAGTCAGGTGGGGGTCGCCGTCCGAAACAGGTGCGGCGATGCAGGCGTACAGCACCTGTACATTCTGAGCGCGGGAGGCGTCCTCCAGCGCGTGGTACAGCCGGGTGCCCAAACCACCGCGACGGCAGTCCTGCCGCAGATAGATGCTGGTTTCCGCCGCCCAGGCGTAGGCTGCGCGGCTGCCCAACTGTCCGGTGTAGGCATAGCCCACGATCTCGCCATCGCGTTCCATGACCAGGTAAGGATGCGTGTGCAGTGTGTTTTTAATACGCTGGCGGAAGTCATCCAGCGTGGGCACTTCATACTCAAATGTGATGGCGGTTCCGATGACATAGGGCGCATAGATATCCAGCAGCGCCGGGGCGTCATCAGAGACTGCGGGGCGGATATGTATCATATGCAACACCTTCTTTCGCTTTGTTGCGTTTGATTATACTATGGGAACGGTACCGGTGCAATAGATAAAAAACGCTAAAAAAATGTAGGAGTTTTACAAAAAAATTCTTCCCAAAATCCGACAGATATGGTATACTACTCTCGATTTAATATTTGAGAACAGACCGTGGTCTGTTGTCATTTTCCACTTGGAAAATGAGAACTTCTGCAAACACATGAACGAAGGGAAGTGAGGGAACTTGAGCGAGCTGCTGCGTATGGAGCATATCAGCAAGCGGTTTGGTGATTTTTACGCCAACAAGGATATCAGCCTGACCGTCAACCGCGGCGAGGTACTGACCCTGCTGGGTGAGAACGGTGCCGGTAAGTCCACGTTGATGAACATTCTCATCGGCCTTTATCAGCCCACGGAGGGAAAGATATTCCTCAATGGCAAAGAGGTGCGGATCGAGTCCCCCAGCCAGGCAGTCAAGCTGGGAATCGGCATGGTGCACCAGCACTTTATGCTGGTGGAGGCAATGACTGTCTTTGAAAATATCATCCTGGGCGACAAGCACGCCAAGGGCCTGTTTATCGACCGGGCGGCTCGCCGCAAGGAGATCGAGGAGCTGTCTGCCAAGTACGGTCTGGACGTGCAGCTGGACAAGCTTATCACCGAGATATCCGTGGGCGAACAGCAACGCACCGAGATACTGAAGGCGCTGTACCACGGTGCGGAGCTGCTGATCCTGGACGAACCCTCTGCCGCACTGACCGATATCGAGGTCGAGGGTTTGTTTGCCATTATGCAGAAGCTCATCGGCGAAGGGAAGAGTATTATCTTCATCAGCCACAAAATGCGCGAGGTCCTGCATATCTCTGACCGCATCACCGTCCTGCGTCTGGGCGAGGTGGTGGGCACCGTGGCCCGCGCTGATACCGATGGTCAGAAACTGGCCAATATGATGATCGGTAAGGAACTGACCGAGTCACAGTACGAGAAGGTGGATGCCTCCGGCGCTGAGGTCGTGGCATCTCTGGACCATGTGGACTATGACAAGGAACATAAGCACAGCGGTGTCAACGATATGACACTGCAGATCCGCAGCGGTGAGATCGTAGGAATCGCCGGCGTGGACGGCAATGGTCAGACCCAGCTGGCGCAGCTGATCACCGGCGTTATCGCGCCTCAAGGCGGCAAGATATACCTGAAGGATAGGAGCGTAGCGGTCTTCGACCCCCATTCTTTCATTACAGACGGCGTTTCCCACGTTCCTGAGGACCGCAACGCGCAGGGCCTGGTGGGAGATATGTCCATTGCGGAGAATTTGGTGCTCAAGGAGACCGATTCTCCCAAGTTCAGCCGGGGTAAGGGGCTGCGGCTGAACAAACGTGCCATTCACGACTATGCCGAGGAGATGGTGCAGAAGTACGACGTGCGCTGCACCTCTGTGGGGCAGACGGTCCGCAGCCTGTCCGGCGGCAACCAGCAGAAGGTCATCCTGGCCCGTGAGCTGGAGTCCCAGCCGTCCCTGCTGGTGATGGCGCATCCAACCCGCGGCCTGGATATCGGCGCGGCCAGCTTTGTTCACGAGCAGATGATCGCTGCCCGTGAGCGCGGTGTAGGGATCCTGCTGATCAGCGCAGACTTCGATGAGATATTGGAGATGTCCGACCGCATCCTGGTCTGCTTTGAGGGGCAGATCATGGGCGAATTCTCCGGAAAAAACCCGCCCATCGAGGAGATCAGCCTCGCCATGACGGGCAAGTGAGGGGAGGAGCTGCGATATGGAAAAGTTAAAACGTTCTCTGGGCAGCTTTATTGTCCCACTACTGTCTATTATCCTGGCTTTTGTGATCGGCGGTATCATTATGGCGGCCCTGGGTGCCAATCCCTTTGACGCGGTGAAATACCTCTTCCAGGGAGCTTTCGGCTCCAAGGCCAATATTGGCACTACCCTTACCAAGGCCACACCTCTGATGTTCACCTCTCTGTGTGCCTGTTTCGCGTACAAGTGCGGTGTGTTCAACCTGGGCGGTGAAGGCCAGTTCCTTATGGGTTCCATCGCCGCATTCGTTACGGCGTATTTCTCCGGTGTTACCGGCTTTGCCGGTGTGCTGCTGGCGCTGCTGGCCGGTACGCTGGCCGGCGGTATCTGGGGCATGATTCCCGGCCTGCTGAAGATCGGCCGCGGCCAGAACGAGATGATCATCTCCATCATGCTCAACTATGTAGCTACCTTGTTTATGGGCGTGCTGTACACCAGCTGGATCCGCGACGCCAGCGTACCACAGACCCCTGCGGTGGATGACCTGGTGAAGCTGCCCCGTGTAATCACCGGAATGCGCTTTACCTGGGGCTTTGTCATCGCCGTGGTGGTGGGCCTGGTGCTGTATTACGTGCTGTTCTGGACCAGCGGCGGCTTCAAGCTGCGGGCGGTGGGCTATAACATGACCGCCAGCCGCTTTAATGGTATCCATGTGAAGCGCTGTATGCTGACCAGCTTCATTATCTCCGGGGCCATTGCCGGCCTGGGCGGCGGCGCAGAGCTGCTGGGTACCCAGTTCCGGCTGATCAACGGCTTCGGGGCGGGCTACGGTTTTGACGGTGTGGCTATGGCACTGATCGGCCAGCTGCACCCCATCGCGACGATGGTGGTGGCCCTGTTCTTCGCTGTGCTGCGTGTGGGCTCCACCACTATGCAGGCGGCTACCGGCGTTCCCACCAGCGTTTCCGATATCATCCAGGCGTTGGTCATCGTGTTCTCCGTGGCCGGTATGGCGCTGACCAAGCTGCCTGAATTCCAGGCGTGGAAGGATCGCGTGTTCTCCAAGAGAAAGGCGGGTGACAAGTAATGGATTGGATCTCCAGCTTACTGTTGGCAACGGTTCGGCTTGCCATCCCTCTGCTGCTTATCTCACTGGCCGAGTTGTACGGCCAGCGGGCCGGCATGGTGAATATCGGCCTGGAGGGCCTGGCTGCCATCGGCGCGCTGGTGGGCTTTCTGATGTGCTACATTACCGGCTCCAGCTGGATCGGTCTGTTGTGCGGTGCGTTGGCGGGCCTGCTGGTCAATATGATTTACGCCTTTTCCACCGTCACCCTCTGCGCGGACCATACGGTCTATGGCATGGCCATCAACATATTCGCTCCGGCGCTGGCGTCGTTTATCTACCGCATCGTGTTCGGTACCGGCTCAGACCTGAAGCAGATCATTACCATGCCCAGCATTGCTATTCCCGGCCTGAAGGACATCCCGGTCATCGGTCCACTGCTGTTTGATCAGAGTCCCATGGTCTATCTGACGCTGCTGTTGGTGGTGTTCACCTCCATTTTCTTCAACCGTACCCGTGCGGGATTGAGCTATAAATCCGTGGGAGAGCATCCGCAGGCGGCCGCTACGCTGGGCATCAATGTCATCGGCGTGAAGTATCTGGCCTGCATGATCTGCGGTGCGCTGGCCGGACTGGGCGGCGCGTACCTGACCACCTGCTATTCCAGTACCTACACCGACGGTATCGTGGCCGGCCGCGGCTTCATCGCCCTGGCTGCCGTGATCTTTGGCCGCTGGAGTGCCGGCGGCATCCTGCTGGCCTGCCTGTTCTTCGGCTTCTGCGATGCGCTGCAGATCCGGCTTCAGGTCTCCGGCATCGCCATCCCGTACCAGTTCTTCCAGATGATCCCCTATGTGGCCACCGTGGTCGTCCTCTCCGTCATCGGTACGAAGCAGGCGGGACCCAAGGCCAATGGACAGCCCTATCGCCGCGAACAGCGGTGACATGACGGTAATGATGTCCGCAAGGACGTTGTTATAGAACAAAGAGCAAGTCACAAAAAACAAGGAGGAAAACCATGAAAAAGTTTCTTGCACTGCTGCTGGCGCTCGCTATGACGCTGGCCCTTGTCGCCTGCGGCGAGAAGAAGGACGACACCAAGACGGACGGCGCCGGTGATGGCGAGAAGACCTACAAGGTCGCCATGATCTGCGACTCCAGCATCAACGACGGCGGTTGGGGCGCTGCCTGCTACAACGCTATGGTCAAGGCTGCTGAGGACAAGGGCTGGACCTACGATGTCACCGACTCCATCTCCCAGGATCAGTATTACGAGACCATCGTTGCCTTCTGCAACCTGGGCTACGACATGATCTATGCTCCCGGCAACCAGTACACCGATGCGGTCCTGCAGGCTGCTGAGGAGTATCCCGACATCGCCTTCGCTCTGCTGAACGGCGCTGAGTCCACCCCCGAAAAGGCCACTAACGGCAATGTCGCGTCTCTGCTGCCCAACGCTGAGCAGATCGGCTGGATCGCCGGCGCTCTGGCCGGTCTGATGACCGAGTCCGGCAAGCTGGGCTTCATCGGCGGTATGGAGCTGGATACCACCAAGGGCAAGATCGCGGGCTTCGAGGCTGCTGCCAAGTATGTTGGCGAGCAGGAGGGTAAGACCGTTGAGCTGCTGGCTGTCCCCTATGCCAACTCCTTCTCCGATGCCCCCAAGGGCAAGGAGTTCGCCACTGAGCTGATCTCCCAGGGCGCTGACGTGTTCTTCGGCGATGCTTCTGCCGTTGACTCCGGTGCCCGTGAGGCTATCGACGCCGCCAATGAGAAGGCCGGCGCCATCAAGATCTACGACATCGGCCAGCCTGCCGATATCCTGGGTCAGAACCCCTGCATCATTTGCTCCCAGGTCACCGATAACGCCGCTATGATCGGTGTCTGCATGGAGGCTGTTGTGGCCGGTACCTTCGGCGGCAACACCATCTTCGGTACGCTGGAGAACGGTGCCCTGTCCGCCGGTGCCATCAATACCGAGCTGGTTCCCGCTGAGAAGGTGGAGAAGTATAACGCCTATCTGCAGCAGATGATGGACGGCACCTTCATGAAGTAAGCTGTCATTCCTTTGATATCCCCCGGCCAGCGGCCGGGGGATATCTTTTCTGCATATAAAGAAAAGACACGGTATATGGATCCTCCAGCCATTTCCGTGTCTTTTTCCTGTTGTAAGCTTTGGGGTTTGGACTTTTGCGTGTAACGGGGTTCAGCACGCCCCAGGTGCCCCGCTGCATAGCGTCACGCCGGCGCTTCTCTTTTTTCGAGAGTTTTTCATAAGGAATAAACTTTTCCATAGTGTGCTCCTTTCAAACGGTTTACGCCATCATAGCAGACCTTACACCGTTTGTCAAAGGAGCGCGCTTATTTCACTCTGCCAATATCTCCTCCGCCACTGACCGGCGCGTAACGCACCGGTCCATGGCCTGTTTTTCAATGTAGCGGTGGGCCTCCTGCTCCGTCATGCCCTGCTTGTCGATCAGTGCCCATTTGGCCTGGTTCACCAGTCGTATCTCCGCCATGCGTTCCTCGATGGTGGCAGTCTTTTCCTCCATACGCCGCAGACGCTCCCGTGTGCCGCACAGCAGCTGCATGGATTGCAGCAGCAACGGCGGCGTGGTGGGCTTTTGCAGCAGCAGGATGCCTTGAGGCGCCAGCCGTGCCGCCAGATCCGGATAGTGTTCCGCCTTCACCAGCAGCAGCACACCGGCGCTGGATTTGTCGATGATGTGCAGCGCCAGCTTCGTGCCGAATTCATCCGGCAGCGGCGTACTGATGACCACGATGTCGAAAGGCCTCTCCAGCAGGGCACGCCGTGCCTCAGACACGCTGCCTGCGGCACACACCGGGTCGTACCGATCCTCCGGCAGCATTTCACGCAGGGACATATGGAACTTGGCCGCGGCAGCGACCACCAGCACGCTGTACGTCCGGCGGCTGTCCTCCATATGCGTCCCTCCTCTCCAAAGCAGACCGGCTCAGTGAGTGTACTGCTGTATAATGGTCTTGGGTAAGTGCTCTGCGATAAATGCGCTGGATGCAGCCAGTGATCTGGCGTCCTCCAGAGTCTCCGGCAGCGTGTGGAAGCGTGCCTTTACGTCGTTGGCCGCCGTGTAGAAATTCACATCCGCGGCTTCCGGCAGCACCAGATGCCGCGTTACACCGTCCAGGCCGGCGCGGATCAGCAGCGTAAAGGCCAGATACGGGCTGCACAGCGGATCGGGAGAGCGCAGCTCCGCGCGGCGGTACTCGCCCTGCGCGGCAGGGATGCGTATCAGCTGACTGCGGTTTTCGCTGGACCAGGAGATATATCGCGGTGCTTTGCTGCTGCCAAAGCGGTGATACGACTCCTCCCGCGTGTTCAGGAACACCGTCATCTCAGCAATATGGGCCAGAATACCGGCGATGATCTGCGGCATTACCTCTGCGCCGTCGCGGCTTTTGGCGGAGATGTTGATGTGCATCCCGTTGCCCGGCTGTCCCATCAGCGGCTTGGGGGAGAAGTCGGCCGCCAGGCCGTTTCGCACCGCCACGGAATTGACGACAGCCTTAAAGGTCACGGCGTTATCCGCTGCCGTCAGGGGGTCGGAATAGCGAAAGTCGATCTCGTTTTGCCCGGGGCCCTGCTCATGGTGAGAGCACTCCGGCCGTATCCCCATCTGCTCCAGCGTCAGGCAGATCTCCCGCCGCACATTCTCGCCCTTGTCCTCCGGCGCGATGTCCATGTACCCCGCATTGTCGTAGGGAATGTGGGTCGCTTCACCGTTTTCATCCCGGCGGAAGAGATAGAACTCCATCTCCGTGCCGAAGGAGAAACGGATACCCAGCGCTTCCGCGTCCGCCACCGCCTGACGCAGCAGCGCGCGGCAGTCGGCCTCGAAGGCGGCGCCATCGGGCCGCAGCACGTGGCAGAACATCCGCGCCACTCGGCCGTGATCCGGCCGCCAGGGCAGCATACAGAGGGTGCTGCTGTCCGGATGCAGGAACAGGTCCGAGTGGACCTCGTCGCCGAAGCCGGGCACAGCGGAGGCATCGAAAGCGATGCCGTAGCTGAAGGCCCGGTCCAGCTCATCCGGCAAAATAGATATATTTTTCTGGCTGCCGAAAATATCGCAGAAGGCCAGACGCAGGAATTTTACATCCTCCTCCGCCGTAAACTGCCTGATCTCATCCACTGTGTACTCCATCGTGCTCCTGCCTTTCTCAGTTGGCTACATACATCTGCTGATAGGGGTTTTTGCTGTCCGGTGTGATAACGGTATAGTTGTCGCGGAGCATCGCCTCCGCGTCACGGTCAAACAGACGGCAGTACTCCCGCACATAGGGTGCGATCTCCGCCATATCTTCCGCCGTGGCGTTGTGCAGCGTGACCTGATCCGGAAACCGTATGCTGCTCACATCGCCGCGGAAAACCATTTTTCCGCCGTGCATTCCTGTGCAGGGGAAGAAGTGTACTATCGGCCGGCCGTCGGTGTGCAGGCCCAGCACCAAAATCAGCCCGCCGGCCTGGTATTCGCCCAGAAAGCTGCCGGCCCGCCCGCCGATGACGATCACCGGCTTATGCTGCTTATAGGCTTTCATGTGTATCCCGGCGCGGTAGCCCGCATTGTCCCGGATAAATATCTCACCGCCCCGCATGGCGTACCCCGCAGCGTCGCCGGTGCTGCCGTGGATCACGATGCGTCCGGCACTCATGGTGTCGCCCACCGCGTCCTGTGCATTGCCGTTTACGGTAATAGAACCGCCGCCCAGATAGGCGCCCAGCGCATTGCCGGGGATGCCGTCGATCTCCAGCCGTTTGCTGCTCATACCGGCGGCGATGAACCGCTGGCCCTGGCAGGCACAGATACGGCATTCCTTCCCGGCGTGGCGTATCGTTTCGTTTAGTTGGGAGAAGGACAGACCACTCGCCTCTATGAAATCCATATTGTACCACTCCTTTCGAGGGTTTTCCATTATTTTTCCTATAAATATTGCTTTTTCGACAGACCTTATTCACCGGCGTGGGCAATTCCCAGAATTTCCAGTTCTTTTTCATTCAGGTGAATACCCCGCAGCATGACCCGGTTGCCCCGCAGCGCCTCGATGGAGTTGATGCCCATACCGCCCATCATCTCCTTGATCTCGTGCTTCCAGGCGGTTACCAGGTTTACCAGCCGCGCCGCGGCCTCCTCGGGGTCCAGACGCTTCACCAGCTCCGGCCGCTGTGTGGCGATACCCCAGCAGCACCGGCCTGTCTGGCAGGAACGGCACAAGTGGCACCCCATGGCCAGCAGTGCCGCGGTGGCGATGTAACAGGCATCCGCGCCCAGAGCAATGGCCTTGACCACGTCGGCAGCGGAGCGTATGCTGCCCCCGGCGATCAGGGATACGCTGCTGCGTATGCCCTCGTCCCGCAGCCGCTGGTCCACCGCTGCCAGCGCCAGCTCAATGGGAATACCCACATTGTCCCGTATTCGGGTGGGCGCCGCGCCGGTGCCGCCCCGAAAGCCGTCGATGGCGATGATATCCGCACCGCTGCGGGCGATGCCGCTGGCGATGGCGGCGATGTTGTGTACCGCCGCCACCTTGACGATGATCGGCTTTTTGTACGCCGTGGCTTCCTTTAGAGAGTACACCAGCTGCCGTAGGTCCTCAATGGAGTAAATGTCGTGGTGCGGAGCAGGGGAGATGGCATCCGCGCCCTCTGGTATCATCCGTGTTTTGGACACGTCGCCCACGATCTTTGCGCCAGGCAGATGTCCGCCGATACCGGGTTTGGCGCCCTGGCCCATTTTGATCTCGATGGCCGCGCCGGTGTTCAGGTATGTCTCATCGACGCCGAAGCGGCCGGAGGCCACCTGTACGATGGTGTTGGCGCCGTAGGGATAGAAATCCCGGTGCAGTCCGCCCTCGCCGGTGTTGTAGCAGATGCCCAGCTCCCGGGCAGCCTTGGCCAGCGCCGCATGGGCGTTGTAGCTGATGGAGCCATAGCTCATAGCCGAAAACAGAATGGGCACCGACAGCTCCAGCTGCGGCGGTACCTCGGTGCACAGGCTGCCGTCCCCGTTCCGCCGGACGGTCTCCGGCTTCTTGCCCAGGAATACCCGCGTCTCCATGGGCTCCCGCAGGGGGTCGATGGGTGGGTTCGTCACCTGTGAGGCGTTGATGAGGATACGGTCCCAGTATACCGGCAGGGGCTGGGGGTTGCCCATGGAGCTCAGCAGCACGCCGCCGGTGGACGCCTGCTTGTATATCTCCTTGATGGTGGCGCAGGACCAGTTTGCGTTTTCACGCAGGCAGTTGTCGCTTTTTACGATCTTAATGGCGTGGGTGGGACAGAAGGACACACAGCGCTGACAGTTGACACACTTGCTCTCGTCGCTGACCATGACCTTCCCATCCGCGTTATAGGTGTGCACGCCGTTGGCGCACTGGGATTCGCAGATGCGGCAGCGGGTGCACCGTGCGTCGTTTCGTACCACTTCAAATTCCGGTATGATGTAGTCAAGAGCCATCAATAGGCACCTTCTTTCACTTTCACGATAAACGGCTCACCGCCCATGGGCGCATACAGGTTCTCCGCATCCGGGGCCATGACCCGTATGGCGGCCTCCTCGCTGGCGATAAATACCTTGTCGTCCTTCTCAGCCGTTACCATGGAGCGCAGCTTCAGTCGGTCGTTCAGCGCCATCAGTCCGCCGTTGGACCCCAGAATGATGGAGAATGGTCCGGTGATGAGCAGGCTGGGGTATATGGTCCGCAGATAGGTCAGCTGCCGTGCCGCGGCCGGCTCTCTGGTGCGTATGGTACTCCAGAAGGGCGCCGCGATCACCGACGCCATTTCATCCAGTGTCAGCCCCTGACGCCGCAGCAGATAGTCGGCGATGTAGGTGATGACCTCCGTATCCGTCTGCAGATTGCATTTGTAGCCATACATCTCAATACAGCGCCGATTGGCGTCGTAGGAGGATATCTCTCCGTTGTGGACGATGGACCAGTCCAGCAGGGAAAAGGGGTGCGCGCCGCCCCACCAGCCGGGGGTATTGGTGGGATAGCGCCCATGGGCCGTCCAGCTGTATCCCTCATATTCCTCCAGCCGGTAGAAGCGTCCCACATCCTCGGGATATCCTACGGCCTTGAAGGTCCCCATGTTCTTTCCGCTGGAGAACACGTATGCGCCCTTCAGCTTGGTGTTGATATCCATCACCGTCCGTGCCACGAACTCCTTTTCATCCAGCTGCAGGCGTGCCAGCACCGAATTAAGGGGCCGCACAAAGTACCGCCAGATGTGGGGAATGTCCGTGATCTCCGGGATGATGCGGATGGGGATCAGCTCCGCGTCTACAAGCTCAAATCCCTCCTTCAGCATAGCCTCGCACTCCCGCCGGGTGGTGTTATCATCAAAAAAGATGTGGAAGGCGTATTCCTCCCGGTGCTCCGGGTAGATGCCGTAGGCGGCGAAGCCGCCTCCCAGACCGTTGGACCGATCATGCATGGGGACCATGCTCCTGATGATGTCCTCACCGGTCATGCGCCGCCCCTCCCGGGAAATGACCGCCGAAATGGCGCACCCGGATGGGATACGTACCTGTCCCTCCAGCTTCATAGTTTCTCACCCTTTCTTTATGTGCTTCCGTAGGTTCCAGCCGTTCCACGGAGTGATCCGCTGAAAAGCCGCCCCGGAAAGCAAAAAACGCCCATCCGGCAGGGACAAATGTCCTGCTCGGATGAACGCCTTTGCTCATCATGGTTCGGCATTATAGCATCAGATGTGCATAAAGTCAATGAATAAAACGCCAAAAATTGTGTAAAAAGCTGATTGACAAATCCGTCACAACCGCCTATAATTTCGCACATCAAAGGCAAAGGCGTCTTGAAGCTGCGGGCTTCCTGACGCCTTTTTCTATTTTCCAAATCTACAAAAGATCGGGGTGGAACACATGAAAACCGTATCGGACATTTTCGGCACACTGGTATTTGACGACCGACAGATGAAAGCACGCCTTCCCCATGACGTCTATATTTCCCTGAAGAAGACCATTGACGAGGGCGGAAGCCTGGACAACCAGGTAGCGAATGTGGTGGCGGATGCCATGAAGGATTGGGCCATCGAGCACGGCGCGACCCACTTTACCCATTGGTTCCAGCCGCTGACCGGCATTACCGCCGAGAAGCACGACAGCTTTATTACCCCCTCGCCGGATGGCAGCGTCATCATGGAGTTCTCTGGTAAGGAATTGATCCAGGGTGAGCCGGATGCCTCCAGCTTCCCCTCCGGCGGCCTGCGTGCTACCTTCGAGGCCCGGGGCTATACCGCCTGGGATCCTACCTCTTACGCCTTTATCAAGGACAAGGCACTGTGTATCCCCACGGCGTTCTGTTCCTACGGCGGTGAGGCGCTGGATAAAAAAACCCCGCTGCTGCGCTCCATGCAGGCCCTGAACAAGCAGGCCATGCGTGTCCTGAAGCTGTTTGGCAACACGGATGTCAAATGTGTTCGCACCTCTGTCGGCCCCGAGCAGGAGTATTTCCTGGTGGACCGCGCCATGTACCGCAAGCGCAAGGACCTGATTTTCTGCGGACGCACGCTGTTCGGTGCCAGACCCCCCAAGGGTCAGGAGATGGATGACCATTACTTCGGCGCTATCAAGCCTCGTGTGGCGGAGTATATGGCCGATTTGAATGAGGAGCTCTGGAAGCTGGGTATTCTGGCCAAGACGGAGCACAATGAGGTGGCCCCGGCCCAGCATGAGCTGGCGCCCATCTACACCACCACAAATATTGCCACCGATCACAACCAGCTGACCATGGAGATCATGCAGAAGGTGGCTGCCCGCCACGGGCTGGTCTGTCTGCTGCATGAAAAGCCCTTTGACGGTGTCAATGGCTCCGGCAAGCACAACAACTGGTCTATGGCCACGGATACCGGTGTGAACCTGCTGACTCCCGGTGAGACACCCCACGAAAACGCCCAGTTCCTGCTGTTCCTGTGTGCTGTTATTCAGGCGGTGGATGACTATCAGGACCTGCTGCGCATCTCTGTGGCCACCGCCGGCAATGATCACCGTCTGGGCGCTAACGAGGCGCCGCCCGCTGTGGTGTCCATCTTCCTGGGCGACGAGCTGACGGCCATTCTGGATGCCATCGAGAAAGATGAGCCGTACAGCGGCACGGAAAAGACCGTGATGAAGCTGGGAGCCCATGTGCTGCCCAAGTTCCTGCGTGATACCACCGACCGAAACCGGACGTCGCCCTTTGCGTTCACCGGCAATAAGTTCGAGTTCCGTATGCTGGGCTCCGCCAACTCCATTGCCTGCTGCAACATCATGCTCAACGCCGCCGTGGCGGAGTCTCTGCGTCAGTACGCGGACAAGTTGGAGAAGGCCAAGGACTTTGACGCTGCACTGCATAGCCTGATCCGGCAGACCATCAAGGACCACAAGCGCATTATTTTCAACGGCAACGGCTATGACGATGCCTGGATCAAGGAGGCTACCGAGGTCCGCGGCCTGTTGAACCTGCGTACCACGCCGGACGCTATGCCCTATCTGCTGCACGAGAAGAACGTAAAAATGCTCACGTCCCTGAAGGTCATGTCCGAGGCGGAGATACGCTCCCGCTATGAGATCACGCTGGACAACTACCACAAGATCGTCAATATCGAGGCCGAAACGATGGTGGATATGGCCCGCCGTCAGATCCTGCCCGCCGTGGAGAAGTTCTCCTCTAAGCTGGCGCAGGATATCGCCGCAAAGAAGTCCATCGCGCCGGTGGTGTCCGGCATTTATGAGACGACGCTGGTCACGCGCCTGTCCGATCTGGTAGAGGACATCGACGCTGCCGTGGAGGACCTGGCTGCCGCGCTGGCCACTTTCCATAAGATCGATGATGTGACCGAGAGCGCCAACATGGTCCGCGACGTGCTGCTGCCCAAGATGGCGGCGCTGCGCGCCCCCTGTGACGAGGCCGAGCAGCGCACGGCCGAGGGCTGCTGGCCGTTCCCCACCTACGGCGATCTGCTGTTTGGCGTGGAGTAACTTTGCTTCCGATCCCACCGGGCTCCGCCAGGCCCTGTGGTTCCGTACCCTTGCAAACGGGGTACTTTCTCTCCTGAAAAGTGGAATGCCGTGTGCCTATGGGGCACGCGGCATTTCGCTTTTCCGATCATGAAAAATAACTTGATTTGAAGCCGGGTTTATGTATTAGAATAGAGCGGGCAAAACGAAGAACAAGGAGCTTTTATCATGGATAAAAAGGTTTTAAAGCAACCGCAGGTCTTAAAACGCTTAAAATAAAAAATCTCACATCAGATTTTAGATAGCCCCGCCATCAGAATGGATTGACAATTCGACAAAATGTGATATAATCCCACTGTCTGGAAAAATATAAAGTTGTAGCACAGAGGTGTCTGCTCAAAAGCAGATGAAAAGGGAATCCGGTGTGAATCCGGAGCGATGCAGTCACTGTGTACGGGAGCGGTCTTGCAAACCACTGGGAAACCGGGAAGGGCAACGCCGTGATGAACGAAGTCAGGAGACCTGCCTCTGTGTGGAATCTCAAGCCTGCTGCCAACAGGTTGGTTTTCCTACGAACTTATGATCCGTCGCGGAGCGCCGCACGGGTGTATATGTAGTAAGAAGCACCGAGGGCGGCTGTATGAGACACAGCCGCTTTTATATTTCTTTCAGAACAAATATTTGGAAAGAGGTAGATCAACCATGAAGAAAGCACTTGCCTTTCTGATGGCGGCTGTGATGCTGATGAGCATGCTGACCGCCTGCGGCAACAAGGACAATGCCGACGACAAGGACAACAACGACGTGAGCACCGAGGAGACCGACAAGGCCGCCGCCGACAAGGTCGCCGCCCTCATCGACGCCATCTACGTGCAGGAGCGCACCGAGGAGACCGACGCCCAGTGCGAGGCCGCCAAGGCCGCTTGGGACGCGCTGACCGACGCCCAGAAGGCGCTGGTGGAGGGTGAGGAGGCCAGCCCCGATTACTTCGGTCTGGACACCGGCGACGCCTCCAAGGACGATCCCCGCAACCAGGACGAGATCGGCGAGAAGGAGCTGCTGGTGGTATCCTTCGGTACCTCCTTCAACGACAGCCGCGTAGCCGACATCAAGAGCATTGAGGATGCCCTGCAGGAGGCCAACCCCGATTGGTCCGTGCGCCGCGCCTTCACCGCTCAGATCATCATCAACCACATCCAAGCCCGTGACGGCGAGAAGATCGACAACATGGAGCAGGCTCTGGAGCGTGCTGTCGCCAACGGCGTGAAGCAGCTGGTGGTGCAGCCCACCCATCTGATGCACGGTGCTGAGTACGACGAGATGTGCGCCGCCATCGACAAGGTCCGCGACAAGTTCGAGTCCGTTGAGATCGCCGAGCCCATGCTGGGTGAGGTGGGCAGCGACGCCACCGTCATCAACGCCGACAAGGAAGCCGTTGCCAAGGCCGTTGTCGCCGCTGCTCTGAGCGAGAGCGGCTACGAGTCCACCGCCGCCGCCAAGGAGGCCGGTGTGGCTTACGTGCTGATGGGTCACGGTACGGCTCATGTGGCGAAGGTCACTTACAGCCAGATGGCCGCCCAGATGGACAAGCTGGGCTATGAGAACGTGTTCATCGGCACCGTGGAGGGTGAGCCCGAGGATACCTCCTGCGAGGCTGTGATCGCGGCTGTCAAGGAAGCCGGCTACACCACCGTGGTGCTGCGTCCCCTGATGGTCGTGGCGGGCGACCATGCCAACAACGACATGGCCGGTGCGGACGAGGATTCCTGGAAGACCATGTTCGAGGCCGCCGGCTTCACCGTGAACTGCCAGATCTCCGGTCTGGGCCGTATCGCGGACGTGCAGGCGCTCTACGTGGCACACGCCAAGGCTGCCATCGACGCTATCGCGTAACAAGGACTGAACGGGCTCCGGGGCGGTATATTATCGCCTCGGAGCCTTTTTCAAAGTAAGGAGGACCTTGACCATGAAGAAAATTCTTTCGTTTCTGCTGGCCGCTGTGATGATGGCGGCGTTGCTGGTAGGCTGCGGACAGCAGCAAACCGATGCCCCCGGCAACGATGAGCCTGACCAGCCCGCTCTGGCGGACGGCGTGTATACCGCCGACTTCAACACCGACAGCAGTATGTTCCACGCCAACGAGACCTGTGACGGCAAGGGCGTGCTGACCGTGAAGGACGGCCAGATGACCATCCACGTCAGCCTGGCCTCCACCAGCATCGTCAATCTGTTCCCTGGTCTGAAGGAGGACGCCCAGAAGGACGGCGCCGTGCTGCTCCAGCCCACCAAGGATACCGTCACCTATCCCGATGGTCTGTCCGAGGAGGTCAACGGCTTTGATATCCCCGTGCCCGCCTTGGACACGGAGTTCGACGTGGCTCTCATCGGCAAGAAGGGCGTATGGTATGACCACAAGGTGTCCGTCTCCAACCCTGTTCTGAAGGAGGAGAACGGCGATGACGCTGCCGCCATCGCATTGGCGGACGGTACCTACACCATTGAGGTAGGCTTTGAGGGCGGCTCCGGTAAGTCCCATGTGCTGACTCCCTGCACCCTGAAGGTGGAGAACGGCGCTGCCACCGCCACTATCGTGTGGAGCAGTGAGAAGTATGACTATATGCTGGTGGACGGCCAGCGCTATGATGTCCTCACCACCGAGGGCGGCTCCACCTTTGAGATTCCCGTGCGGGCGCTGGATACCCCGCTGACGGTCATCGGCGACACCACCGCCATGAGCACCCCCCACGAGATCGAGTACACCCTGACCTTTAAGTCCGCCACGGCGGTGGAGGCTGCCCAGTGAGGCGTTTTCTCGCCGGGTTGCTGGCGGCGCTGATGGTCTTGTCCCTCTGCGCCTGCGGCGCGGCTGACGCCCCCGGCAAAACAGACGGACAAACCGCCGCCGTGTCGTGGGACGAGCTGGTCTTTGACCGTACCATGCCCCTGCGCTACGCGGAGCAGTTCTCCGTGGAGTACGCCGGGGACAGCTACAAGCGCATCACCATCAACAACGACCGGGTATACCTGCTGGTGGCGGAGGGTGCAGCTGTGCCTGACGGGGTACCTACCGGTGTCACCGTTTTGCAGCAGCCGCTGGACCAGATCTATCTGGTAGCCGCCGCTGCCATGGACTACTTCGACAAGCTGAACGCCATCGACTGCATCACCCTCAGCGGTAAAAAGCAGTCGGACTGGTATATCCAGCGCGCTAAGGACGCCATGGACAGCGGAGCGCTGGTATACGCCGGAAAGTACTCCGAGCCGGATTATGAGCTGATCTTGTCCCAGGGCTGCGATCTAGCGGTGGAAAACACCATGATCTACCACTCCCCGGCGGTGCTGGAGCAGCTGGAGCGGCTGGGTATCCCTGTGCTGGTGGAGACCTCCAGCTACGAGACCCAGCCCATGGGCCGGATGGAGTGGATCAAGCTGTACGCAGCGCTGCTGGATAAGGAGGACGAGGCCGAGGCGCTATTTAATGAGAAGATGGACAGCGTGGCGGACGTACTGGAGCAGCAGCCCACCGGCAAGACCGTGGCATTTTTCTACATCACCAGCAGCGGCGCTGTAAACGTCCGCAAGTCCACGGACTATGTGGCGAAGTGCGTCGCCATCGCCGGCGGCGACTATGTCTCCTTCGACGAATCGGCGGAGGACAACGCTCAGTCCACCATCAATATTCAGATGGAATCCTTCTACCATGGTGCAGTGGACGCCGATGTGCTGATCTACAACAGCATCATCGACGGCGAGCTGCACACGCTGGACGAATTGGTGGCACTGGATCCACTGATGGCCGACTTCAAGGCCGTCAAGAGCGGTAACGTGTGGTGCCTGACCAAAAACTTCTATCAGGAGTCGCTGGAGCTGAGCGACCTCATTCTGGACGTCAACCATGCGTTGAACGACGCGCCGGATACGGCGTTTCACTTCCTGACACGGATGAAGTGAGCATTTTTTACATCATTGCATTATAAGGAGGAGCGGCATGAAGAGGACCCGAACACTTCGCATCTGGGGAGGCTTTTGGCTGCTCCTCCTGCTTTTATTCACATTTCTGATTTGGAACATCTTCGCGGGAAGCGTTTCTCTTTCCGCGTCTGAGATATGGCGGATCCTGCTGGGCGGCGATGTGAGCTTTACGCAGAGCCAGATCATCATGAAGATCCGTCTGCCCCGGCTTCTGTCGGCGCTGATCCTGGGCGGGGCGCTGTCCCTGTCCGGCTATCTGCTGCAAACCTTTTTCCACAACCCCATCGCCGGCCCCTTTGTGCTGGGTATCTCCTCCGGAGCGAAGATGACGGTGTGCGTGGCCATGCTGGCGCTGCTGAGCCGGGGCAAGACCACCTCCTCCGCCATCATCATTGCGGCGGCGTTCGTGGGCGCCATGGTGTCCATGGGCTTCGTGCTGCTGATTTCTCAGCGGGTCAAGCGCATGAGCCTGTTGGTGGTCTGCGGCGTGATGATCGGCTACATCTGCTCGGCGCTGACGGATTTTCTCGTGACCTTCGCCGACGATTCCAGCATCGTGAACCTGCACAACTGGTCTCTCGGCTCCTTCTCCGGCATGAGCTGGGACAACGTAAAGACTATGGCCGTCGTCTGCGGCATCACGCTGCTGCTGACCTTCCTGCTTTCCAAGCCCATCCGGGCGTACCAGTTGGGCGAGGTCTACGCCCAGAACATGGGCGTCCCCCTGCGGGCCTTCCGGACGGCGCTGATCCTGTTGTCCAGTGTGCTGTCCGCCTGCGTCACGGCCTTTGCCGGCCCCATCTCCTTTGTCGGCATCGCAGTGCCGCACCTGATGAAATCCCTGTTCAAATCGGCGGAGCCGCTCGTCATGATCCCAGCCTGCTTTCTGGGCGGCGGCGTGTTCTGCCTGTTTTGCGACCTCATCGCCCGCACCGCCTTTGCCCCCACAGAGGTGAGCATCAGCTCCGTCACGGCGGTATTCGGCGCACCCATCGTCATCTACATGATGATCCACAGAAAGGCGGCGTGAGTATGGCAGCATATCTGGAAACAAAAGACCTGTCCGTGGGCTACCACGGCAAGCCGCTGATCGAGGACATAGCCCTTCATGTGCAGCGGGGCAGGATCGTGACGCTCATCGGCCCCAACGGCTCTGGAAAATCCACCATATTGAAAACCATCATCGGCCAGCTCTCCAAGGTGTCCGGCACGGTGTTTCTGGATGGAAAAGCCATGGAGGCGCGCAGCCGCAATGAGATCGCCCGGCGCATGGCCATTTTGATGACGGCCCGCATGGATCCGGAGCTGATGACCTGCAGGGACGTGGTGAGCAGCGGCCGCTATCCCTATACGGGGCGGCTGGGCATCCTGCAGCCGGAGGATCAGGCTATCGTGGAGCGCTCTCTGGCGCAGGTAGGCGGCATGGAGTTTGCCGACCGCCCCTTCTCCGCCATCAGCGACGGACAGCGCCAGCGCATTCTGCTGGCCCGGGCGCTGTGTCAGGAGCCGGAGATCATCGTATTGGACGAGCCTACCAGCTTTTTGGACATCCGCTATAAGCTGGAGTTGTTGACGGTGCTCAAGCGCATGGTGCGGGAGAACGATCTGGCGGTGCTGCTGTCCCTCCACGAGCTGGAGCTGGCGGAGCGCATTTCGGACACGGTGGTGTGTGTGGCGGGCGACCGCATCGACCGCATCGGCACCCCGGAGGAGATCTTTACCCGCGAGTATATCGCAAGGCTGTACCGGATGGAGCACGGGAAGTACGACCCCTGCTTCGACAGCCTGGAATTTGTGCCGTAAGGAGTAGCGACATGGAAAAACAGGGTGTTTTTTACGCCGTCAGCGTGGGCCCCGGTGACCCGGAGCTGCTGACCCGGCAGGCCTGCCGGGTCTTGGCGGACTGTCCTGTGGTGGCAGCCCCCCGGATGAAGTCCGGGCGGATGCTGGCGCTGGACATCGCCGCCGGTGCGGTAGATATGCAGGACAAGACCATCTTGCCGCTGGACTTTACCATGGAGCGAAGCGAGGCAGTGCGGGAGGACAGCTACCGCATGGCGGCAGCCGCTATCGAAGCGGAGTTGTCGGCAGGACGGGACGTGGCCATGGTCAATCTGGGCGACGTATCCGTGTACGCCACTGCCTACTATATTCTGGAGCGCATCCGCGCTGATGAGTTTGAGGCGGCGATGTGTCCCGGCGTCACCAGCTTCTGCGCCGTGGCGGCGCGGCTGGGACGGAGTTTGACCCGCATGGAGGAGCCGCTCCACATTCTGCCGGGCAGCACGGATCTGGACAACGCGCTGCCGCTGCCGGGAACAAAGGTCGTGATGAAATCCGGCAAGGCCATCTACAAAGCGGCAGCGGCGCTGGAGCGCCACGGTCTGCTGGCAAATGCCGGGATGGTGGCGGACTGCGGACTGGAGACAGAACAGATCTACACCGACCTGCGGCAACTGCCGGAGAAGATCAGCTATTTTGCCACCATCGTGGCGGATTGAGAGGGCGCTATGGAGCAAAAAGTCCCCCGGCTGGTGCTGGCCGGCACCAACAGCGGCTGCGGCAAGACCACCGTCACCTGTGCCGTCTTGCAGGCGCTGGTATCGCGGGGCCTGCGGGTAGGCGCGGCGAAATGCGGCCCTGATTATATCGACCCCATGTTCCACAGCCGGATCATTGGCGCGAAGAGCTCCAATTTGGATGCCTTCTTCTTTGATCCCGATACCCTGCGCTATCTTCTGGCCCGCAACGCCCGGGGCTGCGATGTCACGGTGATAGAGGGGGTCATGGGCTATTATGACGGGCTGGGCCTCACCTCCACCCGGGCCAGCACCTACGAGGTGGCGCGGGAGACCCAAAGCCCCGTGGTGCTGGTGGTCAATGCCCGAGGGGCGGCCCTTTCCGTCCTGGCGGCGGTGGAGGGCTTTCTCCACTTCGCGCCGGACAGCGGCATCCGTGGTGTCATCCTCAACGGGTGCAGCGCCATGAGCTATGGCCCACTGGCACGGGAACTGGAAAACCGTTTGGGCGTCCGCGCCTGCGGCTATCTACCCCGTCTGCCGGAGTGCGCGCTGGAGAGCCGCCACTTGGGGCTCATCACAGCGGACGAGGTGGCGGATCTGCAAGAGAAGCTGCGCAAGCTGGCAGCCGAGGCGGAAAAAACGCTGGACATAGCCGCTCTGCTGGAAATCGCGGCTGCCGCGCCGCCCCTTCGATTTACGCCGCCGATGCTGCCGGAGGCAGGCGCGTCGGTGCGTATCGGCGTGGCGCGGGACCGGGCGTTCTGCTTTTACTATGAGGACAGTCTCGACCTGCTGCGGCAGCTGGGTGCGGAGCTGATACCCTTCAGCCCGTTGGCGGACGAACGGCTTCCCGATGGCGTACAGGGTCTGTACTTGGGCGGCGGTTACCCGGAGCTGTACGCGGCACAGTTGGCGGAAAACCATGTCCTGCGCAGGCAGCTTCGGGAGGTCGTACACGCGGGGATGCCCTGTATCGCCGAGTGCGGCGGCTTTATGTACCTGACAGAGTCCATCGCAGGCCACGCCATGGTGGGTGCGCTGCCCGGGGACTGCTTTGACACGGGGAAGCTGACCCGGTTCGGCTACATCACCGCCACGGCGCAGGAGGACAGCCTTCTCTGCCGCGCCGGAGAGCAGGTGCCGATGCATGAATTTCACCATTGGGACACACCCCAGCCCGGCAGCGCTTTTCTGGCGGAAAAGCCATCCGGCAAGCAGTGGCGCTGTGCGTATGCCACGGATACGCTGTACGCTGGTTTCCCTCACTTCCATTTTTACGCCAAGCCCGTCATGGCACAGCGCTTTTTGGCGGCTTGCAGAAAGGAGACGCTATGACGGAACAGATGAAGCCTATGGATATCGAGAAGCGCAGCTTCGCCATCATCACCGAGCTGCTGGGTGACCGGCGGCTGGATCCGGAGAATGAGCTGGTCATCAAACGGGTCATCCACACCACGGCGGATTTTGACTATGTGGACAATCTGGCCTTTTCCGACCACGCGGTACAAAAGGCCATTGCCGCCCTGCGGGCGGGCTGTGACATCGTCACCGATACCCAGATGGCCAAGGCCGGGATCAATAAGACGATCCTCGCCTCGCTGGGCGGAGAGGTACACTGCTTCATGTCGGACGCGGACGTGGCGGCGGAGGCTAAGGAGCGCGGTGTGACCCGTGCCTTTGTATCCATGGAGCGGGCGGCAGCCCTGCCCAAGCCCTGCATCTTTGCTATCGGCAACGCTCCCACGGCGCTTTTCTCCTTAGAGGCGCTGATGGAGGCAGGCAAGCTTCACCCGGCCCTCATCATCGGCGTGCCGGTGGGCTTTGTGAACGTGGTGGAGAGCAAGGAGCGCATCATCAAGGCCGCTGCCGCGCCCTACATCGTGGCTCGGGGCCGCAAGGGCGGCAGCAACGTGGCGGCGGCCATCTGCAACGCCATGCTCTACCAGATCAGGCGGTAGGTTATGAAGGAATTTATCATACGGGACGGAAAAAAACTCCGTCTGGGCTACACCACCGGTTCCTGTGCCGCGGCGGCAGCCAAGGCCGCCGCATGGATGCTGCTGAGCGGCAGTAAAAAGGAGTCCATCCGCCTGCTGACACCCAAGGGCATGGAGCTGACGCTGGCGGTGGAGGACATCCATCTGTCCCCAAACTGTGTGCGCTGTGCCATCCGGAAGGACAGCGGTGATGACCCGGATATCACCCGTGACACCCTGATCTATGCCGAGGTGCGGAAAACAGAGACTGTTGGCATTGTCATTGACGGCGGACAGGGTGTAGGTCGGGTAACCATGCCAGGTCTTGACCAGCCGGTGGGTGCGGCGGCCATCAACTCCGTACCCCGCCGGATGATTCAGGAGAATGTGGAGGAGGTCTGCGGCCTGTTCGGATACATCGGCGGCCTGCATGTGGTGATTTCCGCTCCCGATGGCGAGACGCTGGCGAAAAAGACCTTCAATCCCCGATTAGGCATTGAGGGCGGCATATCCATCTTAGGCACCACGGGGATCGTAGAGCCTATGAGCGAGCAGGCGCTGGTGGACACCATCCATGTAGAGCTGCGGCAGCGGCGGGAGGGCGGCGCGGATTATGTACTGCTGGCCCCCGGCAACTACGGCGCAGACTATATCAAGGGTGCCATGGGCATCGATCCCGCCACGGCGGTGATGACCTCCAACTTCATCGGCGACACGATGGAGATGTGCCGGGAGCTGGGCTTCCGAGGGGCGCTGCTCATCGGTCATATCGGCAAGCTGGTAAAGCTGGCGGGCGGTATGTGGAACACCCACTCCCGCTACGGCGACTGTCGCATGGACATCCTGACGGCCTGTGCTGCCGCAGAGGGGCTGCACGGCGGTGCGGCGGCGGAGATGCTCTGCTGCGCCACCTGTGACGACGCCCTGCGGCTGTTGAAGGAGCAGGGACTTTATGACGCGGTGCTGCACCGGCTGGCCGGGCGCATCGACGACATGATGCATTATAAATGCAGTGATATAGAGACGGGAGCCATCCTCTTTTCCAAGGAATATGGCTATCTCTGTGAGACAAAGGACGCAGCGGCACTGCTGCGCCGGATAAAGGAGGACTGACAATGGTACATTTTGTGGGAGCGGGCAGCGGCGCTGCCGACCTCATCACCGTCCGGGGCGCCAAGCTGCTGGGCGAGGCCGACATGGTGATCTACGCCGGCTCACTGGTGAATCCGGCGCTGCTGGACTATACCAGGGAGGGCTGCGAGATCCACGACAGCGCCAAGCTGACGCTGGAAGAGGTCATCGCCCTCATCGAGAAGGCGGAGGCCGCCGGCAAGACCACCGTGCGCCTGCACACAGGGGATTCCAGCATCTACGGCGCAGTACGGGAGCAGTTTGACGAGCTGGAAAAACGCGGTATCGCCTACGATGTCTGCCCCGGCGTCAGCGCCTTCTGCGGCGCGGCGGCCGCTCTGCGGGCGGAGTACACCCTGCCCGATGTGAGCCAGACCGTCATCATCACCCGCGCCCCCGGCCGCACGCCGGTGCCGGAACGGGAGTCCATCCGCTCACTGGCGGCCCATCAGGCCACCATGGTGCTGTTTCTCAGCACCTCGCTGACGGAACTGCTGCAAGTCGAGCTGCTGGCAGGTGGCTACGCCGCCGAGACGCCGGTAGCAGTGGTGTATAAGGCCACTTGGCCTGAGGAGAAGATCTTCCGCTGCACTGTGGGGACGCTCCACGAGACAGTGACGGGCAACGGTCTGACCAAGACATCGTTGATCGTGGTGGGCAACTGCCTGGGCGACAACTATCTCCGGTCGCTGCTGTACCACCCCGATTTTACAACGGAGTTCCGCAAGGGGGCCCAATGAGAGCCGCCCTGTTTGCCTACAGCCGGGGCGGCTGTGCCACAGCGCGGCGGGTACTGGAGGCGCTGCCGGAGGAGGTATGGATGTGCTATACCATGCCGCGTTTTGAAGAGCCGGGCTTTCTGCCGCTGGACAGGGCGATATATGGTGTGTGCTTTTCCTCCATGGACGCACTGATCTTTGTGGGGGCCTGCGGCATCGCCGTGCGGGAGATCGCCCCCTATGTCAAAAGCAAAAAAACCGACCCGGCGGTGGTGTGCATCGACGAGGCGGGGCAGTTTGTGATCCCCCTGCTCTCCGGCCACATCGGCGGCGCCAACGCGCTGGCGGAAAAGCTGGCGGAGAAGCTGGACGCCACGGCGGTGGTCACCACCGCCACCGACGTCCGGGGAAAATTCGCCGTGGACGCATGGGCCGCCCGGCACGGCTGTGCCATCTCCGACATGGGGCTTGCCAAGGCGGTATCGGCGGCGATACTGGAGGGGGACGTGCCTCTTTGTAGCCAGTTTTACCTGCCTGTCCCCCTGCCGGAGGGTACGTTTGCCGGGGAGACCGGCCCTCTGGGCATTTTCATCGGCTGGCATGTCAGAACACCCTTTGCCCGCACCCTGCGGCTGATCCCTCGCGTGTTGCGGGTAGGCGTAGGCTGCCGGCGGGGTATCTCTGCCGAAGCGGTAGTGCGTGCGGTGCAGACAGTGTTCGCGGAAAATGGCCTGGACACAGCGGCTATCCGCGGCGTCTGTTCCATCGACCTGAAGCAGGACGAGCCGGGTCTGCTGGCCGCCTGTGAGAAAAACAACTGGCCGGTGCATTTTTACACGGCGCAGCAGCTGCGGGATGTGGCGGGTGACTTCACTCCCTCCGACTTCGTCCGTTCCGTTACCGGCGTAGACAATGTCTGTGAACGGGCGGCGCTGCTGGATGCCGAAAAGCTGATCGTACAAAAAACAGCGCGGGACGGAGTGACCGTCGCCGTCGCGGCGGAGCATTGGGAGGTGCGCTTTGGGTAAGGTAATTGTAGTGGGCATCGGCCCTGGCGGCTATGAGGATATGACCATCCGGGCAGACGAGGCCCTGCAGGCGTGCGACGCCATTGTGGGGTACCCCGTCTATGTGGATCTGGTGCGGGATCGCTATCCCGGCAAGGAACTTCACTCCACGCCCATGACACGGGAGACAGAGCGCTGCCAGCTGGTGCTGGAGCTGGCGCGCAGCGGCAAGACCGCCGCCATGGTTTGCTCCGGTGACAGCGGCATCTACGGCATGGCGGCGCTGGTCTATGAGCTGAGGGGCGAGGCGCAGGAGCCTGAGATTCAGGTGGTGCCGGGATTGACGGCGGCGTGCAGCGGCGGGGCGGTGCTGGGTGCGCCGCTGACCCATGATTTCGCGGTCATCAGCCTCAGCGACCGTCTGACACCGTGGGAGACCATCGAAAAGCGCTTGGACTGCGCGGCGGCGGCGGATCTGACCATCGTCCTGTATAACCCGGCCAGCCACGGCAGACCGGATCATGTAAAGCGCGCCTGCGATATCTTGCTGCGCCGTCTGCCGGAGGACAGACTCTGCGGCATCGTCCGCAACATCGGCCGCGACGGGCAGAGCCGCCGCATCCTGACGCTGGCAGAGCTGCGGGAGGCGGAGGTGGATATGTTCTGCACCGTGTTTATCGGCAACAGTGCAGCAAAGACGGTGGCGGGACAGCTTATCACCCCCAGAGGATACCGAAATGTGTAATATCTGCGTGTTTGCCGGCACCACCGAAGGGCGGGAGCTGGCGGAATTTCTCGCCGGACAGCCGGTACAGGCCACGGTATGCGTGGCAACGGAGTACGGCGAGACGCTGCTGCCGGAGGCGGAAAACGTCACGGTTCTGGCGGGGCGCATCCCGGTGGCGGACATCATCCGGATGCTGCAAGAGACCCGGTTCGATCTGGTGATCGATGCCACCCACCCCTACGCCGCCTCCATCACCGAGAGCATCTGCACGGCCTGCCGGGAGACGGAGACGGAATATCTGCGCCTGCTGCGGCAGTCCTGTGACCCGAAGGAGGCGCTCGTGTGCGTGGAAAACGCCGCCGAGGCCGCCGCGTTTCTGGCGAATACCGAGGGCAGCATCCTCCTGACCACCGGCAGTAAGGATTTGGCGGCGTATAGCGGTATCCTCGATTTTACCCAGCGGGTATACGCCCGTGTGCTGCCCATGGATGCCTCACTGGAGGCCTGCCGCACAGCGGGGTTAAAAGCCTCTCATATCATCGCCATGCAGGGGCCTTTCTCCGAGGAGATGGATCTGGCCACACTGCGGTTTGCCAACGCCGCGTGGATGGTGACCAAGGACGGCGGAGAAGCCGGCGGCTTTCCTGCTAAGGTGTCCGCCGCCCGAAAGGCGGGCGCGGGGCTGGTGGTCATCGGCCGCCCGCCCCAGCGGGAGGGTCTGCCCTTTGCGGCGGTGCTGGACGTGCTGTGTAAGCGGTTCGGCTGCACCGTCCGGCCGCAGGTGCGGATCGTCGGCATCGGCCCCGGCAGCCGGGAGGCTATGACCCGCGAGGTCAGTGAAGCCATCGAGACGGCGGACTGTCTCATTGGCGCAAAACGGATGTTGGATGCTGTGGCGCGGCCGGGACAGCCTACCTATGACGCCATTGCGCCGCAGGATATTGCGGACTTTATCCGCGCCCACCGGAAATACCGCCGCTTTGCGGTGGTCATGTCCGGCGACACCGGCTTTTTCAGCGGCACCAAAAAGCTGCTTCCTCTGCTGGAGGGCTGCGACACAGCGGTGCTGCCAGGTTTGAGCTCGCTGTCCTATCTGTGCGCCCGGCTGCAAACCTCCTACGAGGATGTGCGGGTGGTGAGCCTCCATGGACGGCAGCACAACATCCTGCCGGAGGTGAGGGCAAACGGCCGGCTCTTCGCGCTGGTGGGCGGTGAGCGCGGCATCAACGACCTGTGCCGCACACTGACAGCAGGCGGTCTGGGCGGCGTCACCGTGTCTGTGGGACAGCGGCTGGGCTACCCGGATGAGCGCATTGTGTGCGGCACGGCAGCAGAGCTGGCAGAAGGTGCCTATGCACCCTTGAGCGTGGCGCTCATCGAAAATCCCCACCCCGACGCGGTGGTCACGCCGGGTCTGCCGGATGACGCCTTCCTCCGCAGCGCGGAGGGAATGCCGGTGGTGCCTATGACGAAAAGCGAGGTGCGGGCGGTGTGCCTTTCCAAGCTGCGGCTGACGGAGCGGAGCGTCTGCTGGGACATCGGCGCCGGTACCGGCTCGGTGTCGGTGGAAATGGCCTTACAGGCAAAGCGGGGGCAGGTCTGCGCCGTGGAGCGGCGGGAGGACGCCGCGGCGCTGCTGGGGCAGAACCGGGAGCGGTTTTCGTTGGAGAACCTACAGGTGGTCTGCGGCAGTGCGCCGGAGGCCTGCGCCGGTTTGCCCGCGCCTACCCACGCATTCATCGGCGGCAGCGCCGGGAATATGCGGGAGATCGTGGCGCTGCTGCTGGCAAGAAACCCCCGTGTCCGCATCGTGGCCACGGCCGTTTCACTGGAGTCCGTGGCTGAGCTGACGGAGTGCCTGACGGCGTTTCCCTTTACGGAGACGGAGGTGGTGTCGCTGCAGGCGGCGCGGGACAGAAGGGCCGGAGGCTATCACCTGATGAGCGGGCAGAATCCCATTTATATTTTTACGATGCAGGGCGGAGGAGAAACGGCATGATGTGGTCGCTTGCGGCACTTGTTATCGGCTTTTGCATAGACCTTCTGGTGGGCGACCCCCACAGTTTTCCCCATCCGGTAGTTCTGATTGGAAAATGTATCAGCGTGTTGGAGCGGGTGCTGCGGTGCGTATGCCCCAAAACGCCGTCCGGCGAGCGGGCGGCGGGTGCCATTCTGTGGGGCGCGGTGGTCATCATATCCACCGCCGTCCCGGCTCTGCTGCTGTGGCTGTGCGGTCTGGTCAGCCCGTGGCTGCGTCTGGCGCTGGAGAGTGTGATGTGCTGGCAGATCTTAGCGGTCAAGTCCCTGCGGGACGAGACCATGAAGGTCTATGACGCGCTGGAGAGCGGCGATCTGGCCGCCTCCCGCCGTGCCGTCTCCATGATCGTGGGGCGAGACACCGACCGGTTGGACGACGCCGCCGTGACCCGCGCCGCCGTGGAGACGGTGGCGGAGAATACCTCCGACGGCGTGGTGGCGCCGCTGCTGTTTCTGGCCATCGGCGGCGCGCCGCTGGGCTTTTTCTACAAGGCGGTGAACACCATGGACTCCATGCTGGGGTATGTGGAGCCGCCCTATAAGAACATTGGTCTGGTACCCGCTAAGGCCGACGATGTGGTGAATTACATCCCGGCGCGGCTGTCAGCACTTTTGATGCTGGCGGCGGGCGGCCTGATGGGGCTGGATACGGCGGCAGGCTGGCGGATCTTCCGCCGCGACCGCCGGAAGCACGCCAGTCCCAACTCAGCCCAGACGGAATCCGTCTGCGCGGGGCTGCTGGGCGTGCGTCTGGCGGGGGATGCATGGTACCACGGCGCGCTGCACAAAAAGGAGTATATCGGCGACGCAGCGCGGGAGATCACCCACGAGGACATCCCCCGTGTGTGTCGCCTGATGACCGTCACAGCCATCCTTACCCTGCTTTTGAGCTGCGGGGTCAAGCTGCCCTTTGCGCTGTAAAGGAGACACAGATGCTGTATCAAACGGAAAATCAACATGGCGGTGACGTGTACGGCGGCGGTATCACACTGGATTTTTCCGCCAACACCAACCCGCTTGGCACGCCCCCCAGCGTTTTGGAGGCGGTGTGCCGGGCTCTGCCCCAGCTGTACCGCTACTCCGACCCCTACTGCCGCCGGCTGGTGCAGGCTATCGCGGGCCATGAGCAGGTGCCGGCGTCCTATATTCTCTGCGGAAACGGCGCGGCAGACCTGATCTACACATACTGTGCCGCCCTGCGGCCCCGGACGGCGGTAGAGCTGGCCCCCACCTTTGTGGAATATGGGGCGGGACTGGCGCAGGTGGGTTGCCGCGTAGAGCGGTATTTCCTGCATCAGACGCAGAATTTCGATGTGGATGAGGGCTTTCTGCCCTTTTTGGAAGAGAAAAAGCCGGAGGCGGTATTCCTCTGCACCCCCAACAACCCCACCGGACGGCTGCTGCCGCTGCCGCTGCTGGAGTGGATCCTGCAAGGCTGTGCGGCGTGGGGTGCGCGGGTGTTTCTGGATGAGTGCTTCCTCGACCTTACGGAGGACGGTGTCAGCGCCAAAGCCCTTTTGGCGGCGCACCCGGAGCTGCTGATCCTGAAGGCCTTTACCAAGAGCTACGGCATGGCGGGCATCCGGCTGGGGTACTGCCTGTGCGCCGACAGCGCGCTGCTGCACCGCATGGCGAGTGCATCCCAGCCGTGGAACGTATCCTCGCTGGCGCAGAGCGCCGGTGTGGCGGCGCTGACGGAGCAGGATTTCCTGCAAAGAACACGATCCCTCGTCCATACGGAGCGGCGCTGGCTCACGGATAACCTGACGGCGCTGGGCTTCTGGGTGTGTCCGTCCCAAGCCAACTACCTGCTGTTCCGCGGGCCGCGGGGCTTGCGGGAGGGGCTTCTGCGGCAGGGCATCGCCATCCGGGGCTGCGAGAATTACAGCGGGCTGGACGACGGGTGGTATCGCATCGCCGTGCGGCCCCATGAGGAAAACGAAGTGTTGATAACGGCCATCCGGCAATTCTGCAAGGAGAAAGCACTATGGCAATGAATATTATGATACAGGGAACCATGTCCAATGCGGGAAAGAGCCTGCTGGCGGCGGGACTCTGCCGCGTTTTGAAGCAGGACGGCTACCGCGTGGCACCGTTCAAGAGCCAGAATATGGCGCTAAACTCCTTCATCACCAGGGACGGCGGCGAGATGGGCCGGGCGCAGGTGGTGCAGGCAGAGGCCGCCGGGATCGAGCCGGATACCCGCATGAATCCCATCCTGCTCAAGCCCACCACCGACGTGGGCAGTCAGGTCATCGTAAACGGCCAAGTGCGAGGCAATATGCAGGCCATGGAGTATTTCCGCCGCAAGCGGGACTACATCCCCGCCGTGCTGGAGGCCTACAACAGCCTGGCCTCAGAGTACGACGTGATCGTTATCGAGGGGGCGGGCAGCCCCGCGGAGATCAATCTCAAGCAGGATGACATTGTGAACATGGGGCTTGCCAAGCTAGTGGACGCGCCGGTGCTGCTGGTAGGCGACATCGACCGGGGCGGCGTATTCGCCCAGCTCTATGGTACAGTGGCGCTGTTGGAGGAGGACGAGCGCCGCCGCATCAAGGGCGTGGTGGTCAACAAGTTCCGGGGCGACCGGGCCATTCTGGAACCGGGGCTGAAGACGCTGGAAGAGCTGTGCGGCATCCCGGTGGCGGGGGTCATCCCCTACACCCATGTGGACATCGACGATGAAGACAGCCTGACCGAGCGGTTCGGCCGCTCCACGGAGCGGAAGCTTTTGGATATCGCGGTGATCCGTGTGCCGCGTATCTCCAATTTCACGGATTTCAGTCCCTTTGAACATTACGAGAACGTGTCGCTGCGCTATGTGGATCAGGTGAGCGATCTGCATCGGCCGGACATGATCCTGCTGCCGGGTACCAAGAGTACCATCGCCGACCTGCGGTGGCTGCGGCAGTCCGGTCTGGAGGCGGCCATCCTGAAAGCGGCAGACGCCGGTACGCTGATCTTCGGCGTCTGCGGCGGCTACCAGATGCTGGGGCACACCGTGTCCGACCCTGAGCAGGTGGAGGCCGCCGGGGTCACGGAGATCAGCGGCTTGGGGCTGCTGGACATGGACACCGAATTCCGCGGCGAGAAGGTGCAGGCCCAGACGAAGGGCATCATCAGCGGCGTGGAGGGGATGCTCTCCCCCCTGAACGGTCTGGCCTACGAGGGCTACGAGATTCACATGGGGCGCAGCCGGCAGGAGATGCCCGCCCTCAGCGGCGGCGGAAACGTGTACGGCAGCTACGTCCACGGTATCTTTGACGCGCCGGGCATCGCCGATACGATCCTGCGGACGCTGTGCGCCAGAAAGGGCGTGTCCTTTGACGCGCTGGCGACCTTCGACGCCCGCGGCTACAAGGAGCGGCAGTATGACCTGTTGGCGGACGTGGTGCGCGGCGGACTGGATATGTCCTTTGTCTACCGTGTGCTGCGCCGGGAAGTATAACGAAACAAACTCCACGGTCTACCACCGGAAACGCTGCACTGCGTGCTGCGCCTGTTGGGGATAACACAGATCTGCCGGTATATCTGCGGGGCTATGTAGAGGCACTGGGGGCCGGAATCCCCGCCCGGCCCGACGACTTGCTGCTGCGCGCTGCAAAACGGCGTGGATGTAAAAACCGTGTCCTCGATGCTCGGTCATTACTCCGCAGGTTTCACGCTGGACACCTACGCCCACGTTACCACCGACGCACAGCTCAAGGCGGCGCAAACGATGGGGAATATCCTCTCCCGTGCGGTATAGACCTTTCCGCTACCCGCTCCCGTTGGGGTCAGCGTTTGGGTCAGAAAAAAGCAGCGGGAGAAAACAACAACTTATGCAAACAAAAAGACCCGAAGCCTTACGGTTTCGGGTCTTTTTGGCACGCCGTGAGGGATTCGAACCCCCGGCCTTCTGGTCCGTAGGTTGTCTCAAGGGAAAATCGGAGCCGTTTCGGCTCCGATTTGTGCTTTTTGCCACCGTTCGCTCGGCGAATTTTCCGTTGTTTCCGCCCAGCCCTGCCCGCTCCAATCCTATTCTGGGTCAAAACTGGGTCAATGACGATTTTGCGGTTGCGCAAACATAGAAACCTTTGAAGTATTGCACCGCAATTATGGGAAAAAGCTATCTGATTCCCTTACGAGGCATTTTGGCAGGAAGGTACCAACATGCCAAACAAAGAATATTTATTAGCAGTACATGAACGATCATGTTAGGCACTGTAAAGTTGTATGTGTTTGAAACCTCGCCAAACTCCAGAAGATAGCGGCAGCCCATCCCTGCCAAAATATATAAAGAATTGAATGCCATGAGCATAGGCGTCGTTTTTAATAGGCAGCCCTTTTTGTACGGGAACGCCTGCGATAAGAACGCACCCATGATGAGGCACCACATAACGGATAAGTAAACGCTGTACCAATGAGAGCCATTCGGATAAGTCTTTGTAAAATTATATGTCGGAAACAGGAAACACCCCATAAATGAGCCTAACAGGAACGCCAGCCAGCGAAAGACAGTTCTTTTCTGCTTTTCAGAGGGAGTCTTTCCGTGGTTGGAAAACTTTATTTTGCCGTTTATGTATGCAAACGCCAACGCGGGAATCCCACCGCAAACCACGCAGGTTAAAAGCAACATAAGTATCAGTTCGCCCATTGTACTCCTCCATATCATGCCTCAACCGTTAACTGGCAAGCTTATCGTACCATAGTATAAAAGCGATTGCAACAGATCTTGTCGGTTTTGCAGATGCACAGAAGAACTGGTATGTGTCAACTGTTGGTTCAGCTCAGGAGACTAAGGCAACTATCACAGAAGCTGATGGTAATGCACAGGTTATAAATATTGCTAATGGTGATACAGCATCTAAGAAAGTTGCTACAGTTGAAGCAAAAGATATTACTAATACAACAGGAAGTATGGAAATTCAGGCTAAGGCTTCAGGAAAGATTTCTGATGATGAAGATGGATTCTCATATTACTACACTAAGGTTAATCCAGAGAAAGAGAACTTTGAATTAACTGCAACATTTACAGTAACAGATGCATCTCTTACCCCTGATAATCAGACAGGTTTTGGTGTTGTAGTTGCAGATACATTAGGTGTTAATAACTGGGGTACACCAAGTTATGTACACAAATATTTTAACTACTTCTCATCAATGATGTACAGTTCTAAGATTAATGCACCAACAATGCGTTATATCACAGGTTATACATCAGCAGATACATCTAACAAAGATGGTGTAGACAGAGTTAATAATAATGTTAAGTTTAACCAGTTAACAGGAACAGATATGTTCAAGGTTGGAGCTGAGTATACATTTACAGTAAGAAAGACTGATGATGGATACGAAGCAGTTGCAACAACAGAGAATGGAACACAGACACAGAAGCTTACAGCTAATGATTTTACATCAGTACAGGAAGATGGAACAGTAGTTGTAGGTGTTATGGTAGCAAGAAAGATTGGTGTTAAGATTACTGATATCAAGTTTACTACATCAGAAAGTAAGGGACTTGCAACATCTGAGGTCGTAGAAGACAAGGTAACACCATCAATCAGAGTATATTCTTCTAACACATGTGGAGCAGGTGAGTATGAATACACGGTAGTTCCTAATTGTGCAGGAACTTTAAAGGTAACAGGAAGTGCTGACGGTAAGGCTATTTCTAAGGAAGTAACAGCTGATGAGGTTGTAAGAATTCCAGTTGCAGTTAATGTTGGAAGCAATACTATTAAGGCAGAATTTGAACCAGCAGCGGCAGCTAATATTACATCAACTACAACAGTAACAAGTGAAACAAATGTTACTCGTAAGGTATATGGTGAGGCTGGACAGACAATTATTGTAACTCCAGATGGTAAGACAACTGGTGACGGAACTGAAGAAAGTCCATTAGATATTAATACAGCAGTTTCATATGCACAGCCAGGACAGACTATTCTTATGAAGAATGGTGTATATGATAAATGGATTACAATTAACAGAAGTGTATGCGGAACAGCAGATAAGCCAATTAATCTTGTTGCAGAATCAATCTCAACAGATGGAACTGATGGTGTTGTATTGTCAGGCGCAGGTCTTACAGTAATCGGAAGTTATTGGCATGTATATGGTTTATATGTAAAGGATTCATCAGGGGTAGGTATTCAGGTAAGCGGTAACTATAATACAATAGATATGTGTACAGTAAATCATGCGGCAAACAGCGGTATTCAGATAAGCAGAAATGGTGGAGCTGATAACTATGCAGGAATTCAGGGTAAGTTATGGCCAACAGGAAATCTTATCAAGAACTGTGAGTCATTTGATAACTGTGATGCAGGAAGAAATGATGCAGATGGATTTGCAGCAAAATTAACATGTGGTGAAGGCAACAGATTCTATGGTTGTATATCACATAACAATATTGATGATGGCTGGGATCTCTATGCTAAGTCAGTATCTGGTACAATTGGTTCAGTTACAATTGAAAATTGTGTAGCATACAACAATGGATGGCTTACAACAGATGATGTAACTGCTGCAGGTTATAACTATGGTGAAGGTAACGGATTTAAGTTAGGTGGAGGATATCTTAAGGGAGGACATAAGCTTATTAACTGTGTTTCATTTGGAAATCATGCAAAGGGAATAACAAGTAACAGCTGTCCTGATATCTCTATTACAAGATGTACAGCTTACAACAATGGTAATGCAAATTCATATAGCATAGGTCTTAATACAATGGATTCTATGCTTAAGGAGTGGAAGGTTAGCGGCCTTATATCTATGTCTAAGGCAGATTTAACTGCTAAGGCAGACCTTATTCCATTCTCACAGCACGGAGATGATAACTACATTTATAATGGTTCAGAATCATACAATAATCTTGGTCAGAAGGCTACAGATGAGTGGTTCGAAAGTGTAGATACAACAATTAGACCATCAAGAAATGCAGATGGAACAATTGATATGCATAATCTCTTAGTTATTAAGAGCGGTGTATTAAGCGATAATGTTGGTGCAAGACTTGATACAACAAGTGAAGAAGCAATAAGCGTTAAGCCACAGGCTGGTGAAGTTGTATCTCATGTATTTGAGTGGACAACAACTAAGGAAGCAACATGTACAGAAAAGGGTGAAAAGCATGGAATATGTACAGTATGTGGACATGAAGAAACAAGAGAAATCGAAGCCCTTGGACATGAATTTGCCAACGAGTTCACAGTAGATAAGGAAGCTACTACTACAGAAGAAGGCTCTAAGTCACAGCACTGCTTACATGCAGGTTGTACAGAGAAGACTAATGTAACAGTTATTCCTAAGCTTACAGCAGGCAGCGAAGAGGTTAATCCAACACCTTCAACACCTGATAATAAGGATGATGCAAATGTTCCATCAACAGGAACAGATTCAGGAGGCAATGGAGCTTCAGGAGGCAGTGCACCGGACAGTGGTTCATCCTCTGGTGGATCTACAGATTCCGGTGGAGGAAACGGCGGCAGTGATTCGGGAAACTCTGGTTCAGGATCTTCCGGTGGTGATGTGTCTCGACCGGGGCGGCCTGGTGGGCGAGGACGGGGTGACGCACCACGGGGTTTTCGACATGGCCGCTTTCGGCGCCGTGCCGGGACTGACGATCGCCGCGCCGATGAACGAACCCGAACTGCGCAACATGATGTATACGGCCCTCGGATCGGGACATCCCTTTATGATCCGCTATCCGCGGGGGCACGGCGAGGGCCTGCCGTGGCGCGGCGAGAAGTTCGAGACGCTGCCCGTCGGGCGTGGCCGCCGCCTGCGCGAGGGCGCAGACGTGGCGCTGTTGACCGTGGGGACCGTCGGCAACGCCGCCGCACGGGCGGCCGGACGCGCTGCCGCGGAAGGCGTGAGCGTCGCGCATTACGACCTGCGGTTCGTGAAACCGCTGGATGAAGCGTTGCTGGACGAAGTGGGGCGTAAGTTCCGCCGTGTGGTCACGGTCGAGGACGGTTCGCTGCGCGGAGGCGTTGGCGAAGCCGTCGCGGCGTTCTTCAACGGCCGCGGCTACGACGTGCGGGTGCAGCGGCTCGGCATCGGCGACGAGTGGGTCGAACACGGCACGCCCGGGCAGTTGTACGCCCTGTGCGGCTACGACGAGGAGGGCATTCTGCGCGCCCTGCTCGATACCCGCGCGTAAATTTTCCGCAACGCATTTTTTCGGCACAAATTCTGTGTGATGGCTTCCCAAAACGACCGGGAAATGAAAATCGTCATTTTATTGCTTGCTGCCGCCCTTTTGATTCTGGGTGCGGTGGCTGTCGCGGCGGCTTCGGACCGCACCGACCGCATGCCTGTCGCCGTGTTCGACCTGCGGCCGGCCGAAGCGCGGGGCTGCCGCACCGGGTAACTGTTGTTCGTGGATCAGGGGCGGGGAACTCCGCCGTCTTCGCCGTAAAGGCATTTGTCAGAGCGTGAACACCCAGTCGTCGCCTTTCGAGAGGGCCGGGTCCAGGCGGAAGCCTTCCCATTCGAACGACCGGAGCGTCGCGGGATCGGCGATGCGGTTTTTCAGGATATGCCGCGTCATCTCTCCGCGGCACATTTTCGTATAGACCACGACGGTTTTCAGCCGGTCGCCCTCGCGGACGCGGAATTCGGGCGTGATGACCCGCGCTTCGCGGCAGACGCGTTTCCAGTCGAACAGCCGCTTCATCTCTCCGCTCGCCAGGTTGACCAGGATGCCGTCGTCGGCGTGAATCCGGCCCAGCAGGTCGTCGGTCAGCCGGCTTTGCCAGTAGGAAAACATCGTTTCGTCGCCGCGGCCGGGCAGTACGGCGTCGCCTTCGAGCCGGTAGGTGCGGATGGCATCCAGCGGGCGGAGCAGTCCGTAGAGGAACGAGGTGATATTGAGGTGCCGTTGGGCGTATTCGAAATCGGCGTCGGTGAAACTCGCCGGGTCGATGCGTTTGAAGACGATTCCCGTGTAGGCCGTAAGGGCCGGGATCGCCGCGTCGTCGTCGCCGTGGAAGCGGCCGTAGCGCAGGCGGTTTTCGGCGGCGATACGACGGTTGACGCGCAGGAGCCGGGCCAGTTCGTCGGTCGGGAGCGTCGCCAGCCCGGCGGCCAGTTCAGAGGCCTCGCTGCGGTAGGCGGGCCGGGTCGTGCGGGGCGTCGGGACGGAACTGCGCTCCGTCATCGTCTTGGCGCAGGAGAGGAGCAGCTGCATGGCGTTCGGGCGTTAAGCTACGGAGCAGGGGATGCCGAGCGCTTCGACGCGCGCGGCGATGGCCTGCAACTCCTCTTTGGTGACTTTTTCGAGCGTCGGGCAGGGGGTGTCGCGGTCGAGCGAGTAGACCATCACCTGCCGCGGGCGGATTTCGGCGACGAGCCGGAGCCAGGCCGAGACTTCCTCTTCGGTGGTGTTGTCGACGGGCTGTCCGCCGCACTCCCCGCGCAGGAACATCGTTTGCAGAATCATGCGCCCGTCGAAGCGTTTCATCGCTTCGACGATGCCCCGCACCGTGTAGGACGCGCTTTGCGGGTTGTTCATCCGCCGCACCGTCGCGTCGAACGCCGAATCGAGTTTGAGGATGTTGTTGTCCACGCGCAGCAGGGCGCGGCGGACGCTGTCGCGGTGGATCTGCGTGGCGTTGGAGAGCACCGAGACCTTCGCCGCGGGGCACAGCGCGTCGCGCAGGGCGATCGTGTCGCCGATGACGGCTTCGAAATCGGGGTGCATGGTCGGTTCGCCGTTGCCGGCGAAGGTGATCACGTCGGGCGGCGTGGAGTCGGCCACCATGCGCCGCAGGGTGGCTTCGAGCTGCGTGCGCACGTCCTCGCGGCTGTTGAAGCGTCGTCCGCCCGGGTGCTCGGCATTCCAGCCGCACTCGCAGTAGATGCAGTCGAACGAGCAGAGTTTCGAGGAGAGCGGGAGCAGGTTGACTCCCAGCGAAAGGCCCAGCCGCCGCGAATGCACCGGGCCGAAGATAATGTCGTGAAATAGCGCTGTCATGGTGCGAAATTAAGAATTAAGAATTGGGAATTCAAAATTAATTCCTAATTTTACCAAAATACCGTTTTATGAAATTCAAATTCGGACTTTTGCCGCGCGTCGTGCTGGCCATTGCGCTGGGCGTCGCCTGCGGATTCTTCCTCCCCGGCTGGGCGACGCGCATCGCGCTGACCTTCCATGCGATTTTCGGACAGTTCCTGGGTTTCGCCATTCCGCTGCTGATTCTCGGGCTGGTGGCTCCGGGCATCGCCGATCTGGGCCGGAACGCCGGGCGTCTGCTGGCCCTGACCGCCGCGCTGGCCTATGCCTTCACGCTCTTTTCGGGGTTCGGGACCTATCTGACGGGGCGGCTTCTCTTTCCGGCGCTGCTCGAAGGCTCTGCCGCCGTATTGCCCGAGGAAGGGGCGGCCCTTGCGCCCTATTTCACGGTCGAAATGCCTCCCGTGATGGGTGTGATGTCGGCGCTGGTCCTCGCCTTCGTGCTGGGGCTGGGCATGGCCTATATCCGTTCGGTGACGCTCAAGGCGGCGATGGACGATTTCAAGCGGATCATCGAGCTGGTGATTCTGCGCGTCATCATTCCGCTGCTGCCCTTCTACATTTTCGGCATCTTTCTGTCGATGACCCAGTCGGGGCAGGTGGCCGGGGTGCTGGACGTCTTCGTGAAACTGATCGCGGTGATCTTCTGCATGACGGTCGTGCTGCTTCTCGTGCAGTTCTCCGTCGCGGGGCTTGCGGCGCGTAAAAATCCGCTGAAGATGCTCCGCACGATGCTCACCGCCTACATGACGGCCCTCGGAACGCAGTCGTCCGCCGCGACGATCCCCGTGACGCTGGCCCAGACCGTGAAGCTCGGCGTGCGGCCCGAACTGGCGTCGTTCGTTGTGCCGCTGTGCGCCACGATCCACCTCTCGGGTTCGATGATGAAGATCACGGCCTGTGCGCTGGCCGTGTCGATGATCGCCGGGCTGGACATTCCGGCGTCGACCTTCGCGGGGTTCATCCTGCTGCTGGCCGTGACGATGGTGGCGGCTCCGGGCGTGCCGGGAGGGGCGATCATGGCGGCGCTGGGACTGTTGGAGTCGATGCTCGGTTTCGACGAGACCCTCGCGGGGCTGATGATCGCCACCTACATCGCCATGGACAGCTTCGGAACGGCGACCAACGTGACGGGCGACGGCGCCGTGGCGGTGATCGTCGATGCGATCGACCGGCGGCGTTGAAAAACTCCGTTCCCGGGCCGCCGTCGGCGGCCCTTTTCCTTATTTAGAACTGAAATAAGTATAAATGCGTATCCTTGTGGAATAAAAAACGGCTACTTTTGAATGCCGATTCCGTTTTATGTATACTTTTGTGCGTCCAAAACGGAAAAAAGAGACACAAACTCATAATTACAAGACAAATATGGTTGATATTTTTGCAC